>LWDU01040139.1_pt2 | contig 26703 bp, 28 predicted proteins | sample 727161 | NCBI WGS metagenome assembly LWDU01 (sample SAMN04566230, study PRJNA314399) | hydrothermal vent metagenome | isolation source: deep sea hydrothermal plume seawater | place: Mexico: Gulf of California, Guaymas Basin | collected 2004-07-11
CGGCTCTTGGTCGACGCCAGCTCCGGAAACTCAGTGGCCCGTGCCGGATTTGAATTGGGAATCCCGGTTGAGAGTATTGACACCGTTCTGCTGTCGCATCACCACTTTGACCACATGTCGGGTCTGGTCTACGTTCAACAAGCCAGAGCGCAGGCACGGCCAGATGCCCCGCCTTTGGATGTTTACCTCACCGAAGAATGTCTGAAATGGACCAACCAACTGTGCAGTTGCAATCCCTCGATAGGTGAAGCTAATCAGGACGGAGTGACAAATGTAGCCGGGCGTCAGGTCGTGCGCTGGCACGTCGTCGAACCCGGTCAGGAGATCAGTCTTGGTCCCACCACCACCGCAGTGTGCTTCCCGGCTGACCACATCGCTAGCGCGGTTGGCTGGCGAGTCGACTCCGACGGAATGGGCGTGGTTTTCTCAGCAGACACCAGGTTCAACCCCGAGTTGATTAAGGCATCTCAAGGGGCACGTCTGCTCATCCACGAGGCGTTCCGGACCGACGAAGAAAAAGAACACGCCGCCGGTCGCGGTCACTCGACGTCAGGCGACGCAGGCCGTTCTGCCGACCAAGCCGGCGTTGGAGAGCTGATTCTGACTCACTTGGACACCGGCTTCAGCCGCGAGCCACAACCACTGATAGACGACGCCAAAAAACATTTCAGCGGCCCCATTCGCGCCGTCCGAGACCTAGACCAAGTTGACATCAGCAGCCCATAGAGGCCACCGACTCCCTAGTAGCTCGGCTTGTTCGGGAATGCTGTCAGTTGAATCTCGTGGCTCCAGCAGGACTTGTCCTGGCTGTGAAGGTAATAGAAAGCCTCGGCAATCTTGATCGGGTTCATAATTACGTCCGGTTGCTCCTGGGCAATCGGCAGGGCGCGGGTGCCCGGTGAGTCGATTAACCCGTCAATGATGACGTTGGCCACATGCACGCCATACTCGGAATATTCCTCAGTCAGAACCTGCGCCAAGGTGCGCATCATCACCCTGGGATAGTAAAGAGATTGCCCGGTATACCGCTTCTTTCCGCGCAAAGAAAACTGGTTATTCGTGATCAGGAACGACCCTTTCCCCTCCTTGCGCATGGACGGCATCACCTCCTTGGCCACCAAGAACGGCCCACGGCTGGCGATGTGCTGCGCTGTTTCAAACATCTCAACCGGGATGTGCTCCAGCAGTTCCATTTCCGGAGGCAGGTCACGCCCCTCCAAATAGCCCGCGTTATAGACCAATACCTCCGGGTCGCCGGCTTGGTCTCTGATCTCAGCGAATGCATTAGAAATCGATTCCGTCGAGACCAGGTCAAGCTCCACAATCATGCTGTCGCCGCCCTGCTCCCGAATCGCTGCCTCCAACGCCGCTGCATTGCTGGCAATGCGAGTGGTCAGCACCACGAAGTAGCCTTCCTGGGCGAACTTCTGAGCAATGGCACCACCAACGCCCCAACGCAAGCCAACTGGCAGGTCACTGTCATCAAGTTCCTTGCCGTGGGCCAATTTTGTGTTGCGGCCGTCTGACTGCCATTTGGATGTTGCACCAATCACAACAGCGACCGGTTTTCGGGCTTCGTTCATATTGAGTTCCCTCTCGCATCTAATTAATTATCAACTTGGACCAAATGCTGCAGATTGCCACCGAGTATACAGAGTTCAATCGAGCTTGGTGCCGCTTGCCTACTCGCAACTCTCCTCTATAATCCACGCATAAATAGTGAGAGGGGTAAACGATGTCGATCGGGTGGGCAATCATCAGCGCCGGAGATTATGCCGACTCCCGGGGCGCTCCAGGTATCAAACAAGCTGAGGGCGGCGAGTTGGTGGCGGTGCAAAGCCGTAACCAGGGTCGGGCCGACGCCTTTGCCGAGAAGCACGGAGCCCAGATTGCCTACACATCGGTTGAGGATGTGCTGGCTGATTCGAGAATCGATGCGGTCTACATCACCTCCCCCAACCACCTGCACGTCGAATACACCAAGATGGCCGCCAACGCCGGCAAGCATGTTCTAGTGGAAAAACCATTGTCGTTGAACATGGCCGACGGCATAGATGTTCTGCAGGTCTGCCGGGAACGTGGCGTAAAAGTGGGCGTTGGCTTGCACCTGCGCCACCACCCTGGTCACATCGAAACCCGGCGACTGGTGGCAGACGGAACGCTGGGGACTGTTGCCTTGGCCCAAGCTCAGATTGGACAGGGAGAACGAGGGAACGTGCACCCCGAGCCCAGAGCCGGACTGCGCTATTGGTGGACACATCCCGAGTTGGTCGGTGGGGCCTTTTCGATGTTGACCATTGGCGTCCACGCCATCGACGACCTCCAATTCCTGCTGGGCCAGCAGGTGGTGGAGCTCGCCGCCATCACCGACGGACAGACGACCGAGAGGCCTCTGGAGAACCTGGCCACCATGTGTCTACGCTTCGACGGCGGCACCATTGGGACCATGTGCTGCGGAATGCGCCTGCCCGATTTCCAGAACGATGTTGCCCTTTACGGCAGCGAAGGCAAAGTTATGCTGGCTGACGGCTCGTGGCCGCGCCTGCAAGGGGAACTCCGGGTGTCCAGCGAAACCGTGAACACCACCGTCGCTTACGAGCCGGACTTCGTCTACCTGGTGAAGAAGAACATTGAAGACTTCCAACAGGCCATCGCTGAAGACCGCGAACCGGCTGCCTCAGGAGCTCATGGCCTTAAGCTGGTTCAGTTAACGGAAGCCATGGTGGAGTCGGCCAAGACCCGAAGAACAATTAAGCTGGAGCCGCTGTCTTCCTAATCGAGCTAACTATCCCCGCCTCCGAAGCACTTACAGGGAGATACGTAACGATGGAGTGGGACCATTAACATGAACCCGACACAGTCTAAAATCATTGACCAAGTCGATGAAAACGCTATCGTCAACCTCGCTAGCGAACTGATAAAAATTCCCAGTTTCAAACTCGAAGAAACCCCAGTGGCCAACTTCCTAGCCGACTTTTTCAACGAGCGCGGCTACAAGGTAGACCTGCAAGAAGTGGAACCCGGGCGTTTCCAAACCATCGCCACACTGGAGGGCACCGGCGGCGGCCAGAGTCTGATGCTGAACGGCCACACCGACATCAACTCCCTCACCCGCCGCTGGACCCGGGACCCATGGGTCCCCGTGGTCGAAGGAGACCATCTCTACGGCCACGGCATTCAAAACATGAAGGGCGGCCTGACCAGCATTATCATGGCTGCGGAAGCCGTCCGCCAGTCTGGCGTCCGGCTGAAGGGCGACTTGGTAATCGCCTGCGTTGTGGGCGAGACCCAAGGCGGCGTTGGTACCCATTTCTTGATGGAAACCGGCTTCCGCACCGACATGGCAGTGGTCGCCGAACCGTTTGGCGTCGGCAACTTGGTTACCGTTCATTCCGGAATCGTCCACATGGCAATCCACACATACGGCGTAACCGGCCACGTCCGGAAGCTGGAAGGCACCGTGAACGCCGTGGTCAAGATGACCCAAATAATCAACGCCCTACAGGCTGTGGAATTCACCTATGAACCGCGGGCCGACTTGCCAGACCTGCCCAAGCTGAATGTGGGCAGTGTGTTAGGTGGACTGGGGGAAGACTATGTGTTGGTCGAGCCGCCATATATCCCTGATCTGTGCACAATAATAGTGGACGTTCACTTTCTCCCTGGCCAAACTGTGGACGGCATTGTCGCTGACATTCGCCGAGCGCTGGACCCTCTCAAGGCCGCAGACCCCGAACTGTCCTACGACATAGAGATACCGCCTCCCGCCTACTTCAAGGGGAGCCGGAGCTTGGTAATGGATCCGCTGGATGTGCCCCAGGGCTCAGTGATAGTCAACGCTGTCGCCCGCAACCATCAAGTGGTGACGGGCGAGCCACCCCAGGCCATTGGGACAGTTCTCCCCTTTTCTTACACCGCCGACGACACCTGTCATCTGTGGAACGCCGGCATACCCTGTTTGCTGTACGGCCCGGCCGTGATCCGGGGGAGCGGCGGTCAAGACGATAGTTGCGTCATAATCAGCGAAATGGTGCAGTGCACCAAAACCCTGGCTCTGACCGCTCTGGAAATTTGCGAAGTCGAATCGCCCTAAAACATTCCTAGGCTGTAAAACATTAAAACTTTGGCCAAAACATTAGGAGGCTACCCATGGGAGTTATCCCAGGCATAGAGTTCAATACCTTTTCCATCACGGGCCGATGCGCAAGAACCGGCATGTTGGGCATCGCCATCACCACCAGCGACATCTCGGTTGGAGCACGGTGTCCTTTCGTTAAATCCTTGGTCGGTGCGGTTGCTACCCAGGCTTCAACCGATCCCAACCTTGGAATATTCGCCCTAAAGCTGATGGAGCAGGGTTATTCTGCCAGCGGTGCGTTAAAACAACTGGAGATCAGCGACCCTCATATCGAGCGACGTCAGTTGGGCCTGGTTGACCGCAACGGCAACTCTGCCGCCAGGAGCGGCTCCATGAACAATGAGTGGTCGGGCCACATAGCTGGGCCAAACCATGTTGCAATGGGCAACGGCCTGGTGGGGGAAGGCGTGGCACAGGCCATGTCCAAGTTGTTCTTGGACAATCCAGAACTGGACTTGGAGGAGCGGTTGCTCAGGGCTTTAGAAGCTGGTCTCGAAGCCGGGGGCGAGGCTAAAGATGCGACGCCGCACCACTCATCCGGATTATTGGTTCACGGTTCTGATCCGTTCTCCAGGGTCGATCTGCGGGTTGATGAGCACCCAACCCCGGTAGTGGAACTACGGCGAATTCTGGATATCTTGACGCCCAGAATCGAGTATTTTGCCCTAAGGGCCGGAGATCCGGTGGCAGCCCAAGCCGCCAAGGACGCAGCGGGAACTTAACCAACCCTGGTCGTAACGCGCCCCGACATTTCAGCAAACTAAAGCCCCAACCCTGGATTTAGAGTTGGGGCTTTTAGGTCTTGAGGGTAACTCCCCAGAACTATCCCACAACCACTTCGTGGCTCAGCAGCACACCACCGTTCTTGTAGGTGATGGACATGGGATCGCGAAGCAGCGCCGCCTGGATGGTGCTCAGCGGTATCTCGCTGGACGTTCCGGGTACGGTGATACGGCGCTGAACCTGTCGGTATCCAACCAAACCCTCTGCCGCGTTGGCCTGAGATGACGCCACGCCTCCTGGACTGGCAGGCATGAATAATTCCACTGTGAGGCCGTCCGGTCCTTGCGATCCAAAGGGGAGCAACCGACTCAGGGTCGCCACGGTAGAAGATAGCCAGCCACTGTGGGCCAGCGGGAAGGGGCCGGGTACCATACCGTCCGTACTATGGCCGCCGAGCACAATCCACCGGCTGGGCCGGGTCAGGTTCCCGCACCGGATGGAGATCTTGGCTTCGCCTTCACTGGTCATCGCTCCGGATTCGTCATGCTCTTTGGTGTCCAAAAGATACATGCCAGATACCGTTCCCTTGGGAATGGCCGGAATGTTCCCAGCCAGTGGCTGCAGGTCGTCCGGCATAGGTGATGCGGGCGCCGTCTCTCCCGAACTCCACCTAACTTCGTCCTCGAACTCTATAGACCCCTTGGACATTGCCTGCCCCACCGGGCAGAAATTAGAAGCTCGTTCGAGTCGGACGCGTTCCGACTCTGAAATCTGGCCCTTGAGCGTGACCACCTCACGCACGCCAAAGCCCATGCCGCTCGAGGATTCTAGCGACTCAACTTTGAACTCGACTGTAATGTCATCCAGCGCGATCTTTCCTCGGTAGGCCACGCCTACCAATGTGACCACCGTTCAAGCGGCCCAACCCGCCACCGAAAGGTATGCCGGTGGTGGCGCGACAACATCCAGGTCGGAATTTGTGACACCGGTGATGTAGGACCAAGGGCCGGCTGGGCCCGGCGCTACTCCAATCGTCGCGTTTATCGTTTCATTGCCTACGTACCGGGCAACAATGTCCGGCGGAGCCTGCCCGATATTAGTTCCTTCAACCATTGGTTATCTCCATTGAATACCCAAATGCAATTACTCAAATGCCAAATACGTCTGGTATTGTAAGCAGGCTCGCCCAATCATAATATGATTCTCGCCCCACTCTTTGACTAGATCAGATTAGATCCGGTTTGATTGGCCTCTTTAAACCATCCCCTGTTACCTAGGAGAACGAAATGAAAGTAGGCGTAAACTTAATCAACTTTGGCCCGGGTGTAACCACCGCTTCATTACGAAGCTGGGCTCAGATATCGGAATCTTTGGGCTACCACCTGATCATGACGTCTGACCACATTGCCATCACTCCGGACGTGCAGTCGCGCTATCCCGCTCCGTTCTTTGAGCCAATCTCGTTACTTGGTTGGCTGGCCGGGATCACCAGCAACATCGAGATCGGCACCACCGTGATTATCATGCCCTATCGTAATCCCCTGGAGTTGGCCAAGGCTACCGCCAATGTGGACCAGCTCAGCGACGGAAGGTTCATCCTTGGCGTCGGCATTGGCTGGGCCCAAGAAGAGTTCAGAGTGCTTAATGTCCCCTACCGGTCACGAGGGGCCATCACTAACGAATACTTGGAGGCAGTCAAGCTGCTCTGGACTCAAGATGTGGCCTCCTATGATGGCAAGTTCGTCTCTTTCAAAAACGTACACACCGCGCCTCGGCCAATTCAGACTCCCCATCCACCGATCTGGGTTGGCGGCCCTAGTGATGCCGCCATGCGACGCACCGTCCGCTACGGCGACGCTTGGCATCCCATTCGCATTCAGATGGACTGGTTCAAAAACACCGGCATTCCCCGTCTGAAAGAGATAGCCGACGAAGAAGGTCGGCCCATGCCCAAGCTCTGTCCTCGCATCAGGCTCCGGTTGACTGACTCGCCCCTACCCGACAATGACCGTGTAGTGGGAGAAGGAAGTCTCGCCCAAGTGCACAGAGACCTGGCAGAACTTGAATCTCTAGGCTGCTCCTACGTCGTACTGGATACCTATGCTGACGACCTGGAAGCCATCAAACACAACGAGGCATCATGGCACATGCTCAGCGTTTTGGCTGACAGCGTCTTAAACCTGGCGAATGAGACCGTCCGTTAGTCGGGGTTGTTAAGCACCGTAAACGTCGTAGCACAGATTGACGTTCCCGCACGTCGTAGTTATATTCGTGCCCAAGAATACATGACTAATAGCCGAGCTCCGACGAACAGGAAACTAGCGAGGAATCAATGCCCCTAACTCTGGAACAGATTGCGGCGAGCCCAAAGGCCTTGGAAGGCATCCGGGTGGTGGACTTCACTTGGGTCAGGGCCGGACCATGGGCAACCCGCTGGCTGGGAGCTTTGGGGGCCGAGATTATCAAGGTGGAATGGCCGCTATCGGAGCGAGGCCGGACTACTGGCGGAGTACCACCGGGCATGACGCCCAGCCTAAACACGGCAACCAATTTCAACGACACCAACGCCAACAAGAAAGGCATCACCGTTAATCTGCGCTCTGAAAAGGGCCTCGACCTGGTCAAGAGGCTCATTTCGGAATCTGACTTGGTGGTCGAGAATTTCAGCGCCAAGACACTGACGAGTTGGGGTCTGGGCTACGAAGAATTACGCAAGCTCAAACCTGACATCGTATATGTGTCTCAGGCTGGTTTTGGGCACACCGGACGGCACAAGGAATACCTCACCATGGGGCCCATCGCACAGGCTTTCTCAGGCCTGACTTTCCTCTCCGGACTGCCCGAAGCGCCCCCGGCAGGATGGGGTTGGTCGTATCTGAACGACACCGGCGGAATGTATATCGCTTTCTCCGCTCTGACCTCCCTCTACCGCCGCAACATCACCGGCCAAGGACAACACGTGGACCTGTCGCAGATGATCATGGGCGCGACGCTGAACGGTTCTGCGATGCTGGACGCCACCATAAATGGCCGCCCCTCTCAAAGGGAGGGCTATCCGCCGGGCAACCGCGCCCACTGGCCGGGCACCCCCATGCTGAACAACTACCGGGGGCCGACCACCGCGCCCCACAACGCCTACCGCACCAAGGGCGCCGGCTACAACGACTGGTGCGCGATCGCCTGCTTCTCTGAGGATCAGTGGCAACGTCTGGTCGGCGTCATGGGGCCGCCCAAGTGGGCCACCGATGCCAAGTTCGCCACATTGGGCGGTCGTCTCCTGCACCAAGAAGAGCTGGACCAAGGCATCCAATCATGGGCCCAAAACATTGAGAAATACGAGCTGATGGAACTGTGCCAAGGGTCAGGCGTCCCGGCCATGCCGGTGCAGAGTACCGGTAACCGAGTGGACGATGATCCACAACTACGCCACCGGGAGATTTACCAGGAGATGGTCCACCCGGTCATCGGACAGTGGAAGTTCCAAAATGCGCCCTTCAAGCTGTCTGAAACACCGGCCATCAACTACGACGCTGCACCGATGATCGGCCAACACAACCAGGAAGTCTTTGAGGGCATGCTCGGCCTGTCCCATGAGCAGTTTGTGGCCGGTTATGAAGACGGCACCTTCTGGCCCAAGACCCTCGATCGATATCCCTACATGGACGAAATGCTCAAGGCAGCGCCGGTGCCGTTCATCGGACTAAGCAGGCCAGCCAAGAGAGAGACCACTAAGAATGACGACCCTCAGGCAGCGCCACTAACCGGCATACGAGTTCTGGAACTAGCCGACGAGAAGGGGCAGTTCTGCGGCAAGTTAATGGCCGACCTAGGAGCCGAGGTTATCAAAATTGAACCCGCCGGAGGCGAAGGCACACGGAGCGTCGGGCCGTTCCTGGACGACGTGCCCCACCGAGACCGCAGCCTATCGTTCTGGCACTACAACACCTCAAAACAGGGCATTACCCTAAACCTGAACACTTCAGATGGGCGAGAGCTTTTCAAGAAGTTAGCCGACACGGCAGATGTGATTCTGGAAACGTTTAACGCCGGCTATCTGCCATCTCTTGGCTTAGGTTACGAAGACCTCGTCAAGACTAATCCCCGCTTGATCATGTGCTCGCTCACGGACTTTGGGCAGACGGGCCCGTGGCGAGACTACCTCAGTAGCGACCTGCTGCACCTGGCAGCGGGCGGACAGATGGGCTGCAGCGGTTACGATCCAGTGGATGACCCGGAGCAGATTCCCATCGCGCCCGGCGGCGGCAACGCCTGGCACACTGGTAGCCATTACGCCTACATGGCCATCATGGCAGCGCTGATGTATCGGACTGATTCCGGCCAGGGGCAATACATCGACGCATCAGTGCATGATGCCTGCGCCCTCACCACCGAGATGCACGTAAATACCTACATCTACCAAAACCAGGTGGTGCTGCGTCAGACAGGACGCCACGCAGCGGCAACACCCAACGCCGTTGCCCAACTCCGCTGCAAAGATGGCAAGTACGTAAACGCATCGGCATCCAGGGTCACCTTTCGGCAATTTCCAACATTGGTGAAATGGATGGACAGCCACGGCTTGGCCGATAACCTAACCGATGAACGCTACCAAGACTCGTCGGTCTTCAATTCCGAAGTTGCGCACATAGAAAAAGTGGTAGAGAATTTCGTCGCCAGTCTACCTCGGGATGAGATCGCCCACGGCGGCCAGGAACTCGGATTCAACTGGGGCGCGGTCAGGACTCCAGACGAGTTAATCGATGAAGGCCACCTGAACGACCGGGGTTTTTGGGTTGATGTTGCCCACCCAGAACTGGGTAAGACCTTCAAATACCCCGGCGCCGCTGGCATCTACAACGGGTCTCCCTGGCGGATATCAAGTCGTGCCCCATTGGTCGGGGAACACAACGAAGAGATTCTCTGTGGTGAGCTGGGGCTGCTTAAAACCGAACTGGCCTACCTGGCCGAATCGGGCGTGGTCTAGTAATAGGGCCCGCCCAATAGCCATGGTTCAAAATACAAGCAACACAAGATACATCCTGGCGATTGACCAGAGCACCACCAGTTCTTCGGCGTTCATCTTCGACCGCGAAGGACGAATCGTCTCCTCGGCCAACCGCCAGATCACCCAGTACCACCCAGAACCGGGCTGGGTGGACCATGACCCTGAAGAGATTTTCCAGTCGACGCTGGCGGTCGCCCATGAAGCCATTGCTGCGGAGGGAATCCAACCACAGCAACTGGCGGCTATCGGCGTAACCAACCAACGAGAGACCACGGTTATTTGGGACCGCATCACCGGCGAACCAGTGGCCCCAGCAATCGTCTGGCAGTGCCGCCGCACTGCCCAACTCTGCGAAGAACTCAAGCTGCAGGGGATGGAACAGGTAGTTCGAGAACGCACCGGACTGGTCATCGACGCCTACTTCTCAGCAACCAAGATACGTTGGTTGTTGGACAACATCTCAGATGGGCAACGCCGCGCCGAAGCGGGTGAGTTATGCGCCGGTACCATCGACAGTTGGCTCTTGTACCGATTGACCGGAGGGAAAGTCCATGCCACGGATGTCACCAACGCATCGCGGACAATGCTGTTCAATATTCACAAACAAGAATGGGACTCTGACCTGCTTGCCAAACTGAACATCCCGCGCCGTTTGCTGCCAGAAGTGCGACCATCCAGCGGCATGTTCGGTGAAACCGATGCTGAGTTCTTCGGTGCTGCGGTTCCAATTACTTGTCTGATTGGAGATCAGAGCGCCGCATTATTTGGCCAAGCCTGTTTTCAACCCGGGATGGTCAAGAATACCTACGGCACCGGGTCGTTCCTACTCATGCAGACTGGAGACCAGCCAGTACCGCCGCCGCCCGGCCTGCTAACGACCGTTGGTTGGCAACGACACGGTCAGCAGACCCAATACGCTCTGGAAGGCAGTATCTTCATCACCGGCGCTGCCATCCAATGGCTGAGAGACGGCCTGGGCATCATCAAGAACGCCGCCGAAACTTCAGAAATTGCCCTGTCAGTCGCAGATACCGGAGGCATGTATTTCGTCCCGGCTTTCGCTGGTCTGGGCGCTCCCCACTGGGAGATGTATGCTCGCGGTACCATGGTGGGTCTCACCGGTGGCACCAGCAAGGCCCACATCGTCCGGGCAACCCTGGAGGCCATAGCCTACCAGGTACGTGACGTGCTGGAGGTCATTAGGTCATCGTCGCAGTTGGAGATCACCATGCTGCAAGCAGACGGCGGAGGGTCGGCCAACCCATTTTTGATGCAGTTTCAAGCAGACTTGATTGGCCTGCCCGTGGAGGTGCCAAAGATTGCAGAAACCACCGCCCAGGGCGCAGCACACCTGGCAGGGCTGGCCGTGGGGTTTTGGGACAACCAACTAGAACTTTCCGAACAACGCAAACTACCTGCCCGCTACGAACCCAAAATAACCCGGGAAGAGGCCGACAAGCTATACGCCGGATGGCAAAGGGCGATGGAACGGGCCCGGGATTGGGAGACACCGACCTAGTTGGCTGTAAATCGATTAGGCGAATGAGCAATTTGGGCGTATTCTAGCCTGCGAAGATAAACAGATAATTTGAGATAGAGGAGAATCAACATGGAAATAGAGAACAAGATAAAAGCCATGGGGCTGGAATTGCCCGCTGTTGGAACACCGCCCGCGGGCCGGGCCGGGGCCGTCCAAGTGGGAAACATCCTGTATGTGGGGGGGCATACTGCCGGCGCAGAATTCAAGGGCAAACTTGGCGCTGACATCACCGTTGAGAAGGCTTATGAGTCGGCAAAGAATGCGTGCCTCGCCTGCTTGGCCGATGCCAAAGCGGCCATTGGAGACCTCGACAGAGTAAACCGAGTGGCCAAGCTGCTCTGCATGGTCAACTCCACTCCGGATTTTGGCCAGCAACCAGCCGTGGCCAACGGCGCAACTGACCTACTTAGCGAGCTATACGGCGAATCCGGAGCCCACGCCAGGTCCGCAGTCGGTATGGCCGCACTGCCTAATGGAGCTTCCATTGAGATTGAGATGATCCTCGAGATCGCGGACTAACTCCCCTCTACCTCGGCAACTAGAAACTACAAATGCCAGAGGGTTCGACTTGGAATTATAAGTCGAACCCTCTGGCATTTCTTTGTCGTGCTTCTAGAGCCGTCTTAGCTTCGGTGCCACCACGGCCAGCAGTAGAACTAGGATGATTCCCATCACCCCAACTATATTGGCCGCCACCGGGGCGCTCCACAGACCGGCCATCAATCCCGAGGACATGCTGCCCAAAGCAAATGCGTAAATCGCCAACGACCGCAGGCTAATGACTCGCCCCCTGAATTCAGGGCGTGAATTTCCGAGCAACGACGAGAGCAGGAACACCTGGGTTGAGGCAAAGCCGGCCCCAGTCAGCGTAAGTATTGCCATGGACAGGTAGAAGGACTCTGACGTGGCAAACAGGAGGATGCTGGCGTGCCAGAAGACCACCGACGCGATCATCAGTTTACCCACATGACGTAGGTTGCTGATCATGGCCCAGCCCAAAGACGCGGCCACCGCCCCAACGCCAAAGGCGAACAGCAAAAAACCCAGTCCGGTTGAGTCCACATCCAATACGTCCCTGGCGAATATTGGCATCAGAGTGGTGTGAAAAGTCCAACCGGACGACTCGATCACCAGCGCCAAGGCCAGCGTGCCCCAGAGTATCTGATTGCTTTTAACGTACTTCAGACCACCGATCATGGTGCGAAAAACTGATTCCACCTGACCATCTTTTTTCTCAATGATCTTCTGGCCGGATGACCTGATGTAGAGCGCCACCCACCCGCTCATGATGTACAGCGCAGCAATGGCGATGTAGGCACCTTTGGCTCCGAAGCTGTTGAACAGCACACCGCCAAACAATGGCCCCAGCAGCATGGCAATGTTTCTTCCCAGGTTGTTGAACGCAGCGCCGTTGGCAATCCGGTCCGGTGGCAGGGTATCGGCAACTAACGACTGGGCAGCAGGCATCTGAAATACACGCACCATCCCGGCCACAACGGCCACCGCAAAAATGTGCCAGGTTTCCAGTTGGCCGCTGAGGATTAATACCAGCATCAACGCAGCAAAGCCGGCCATCATGAACTCGACTACAGCGAGCAGGCGGTGCCGGGGAACGCGGTCGGCGATTGCTCCGGCAAAGAGGGCCATTATGTTCATGGCCATCCGAGCGGCGGAGATTGCGCCCACCAAAAATGGCGAGTCGGTCAGCGTCAGAATGAACCAACCCAGCACCACCGCTTCCATCTGCGTGCCCATGGTCACCAGGGAAGTGGAACCCCAGGCAAAGGTGAAATCACGGTAGCGGAAGACCGCGAGAGGGGATTCGGGCCTTATTAGATTGGCGATGAATTTCGGCAATAAACTTCAGCCAGAGGTTGCAGGTCGAGTAGTGGTCGGTGGAGTATTGGGCGAACGCTACCACTCGCCCACGCTGGGGTCAAACAAGACTATCACCAAATTCGCGGGCTGTGCCTGCTAAAGTCGGCGTAACTTAGGCGCTAAAACGGCCAATATAATCACCAATACAATCCCCATCGTCCCCACAACAGTCGCGGCAACCGGTGCGCTCCAGATTCCGGCGGTAGCGCCCGAGGTCATGCTACCCAAAGCAAACGCGTAAATCGCCAAGGACCGCAAGCTCATCACCCTCCCCCTAAATTCGGGCCGGGAGTTACCCAACAAGGAAGACAACATGAAGACCTGCGTCGAAGCAAATCCCGCTCCGGTCACTGCCAAGATTGCCATCGAAAGGAAGAACGACTGAGATGTGGCAAACACCAAGATGCTGGCGTGCCACACGATGACCGACGCAATCATTGATTTTCCAACGTTCCGCAACTCGCTGAACATAGCCCAGAAGAGCGACGCCAGAACAGCGCCAAGGCCAAATGCGAACAGCAGCACTCCCAGTCCAGTGGAATCAGTGCCAAGTTCGTTGCGTGCGAATATGGGCACGACGGTGGTGTGAAAGGTCCAACCCGATGATTCAACTATCAGAATCAGCAGGAGGGTGGCCCAGAGCAATTGGTTACTTTTGACGTATTTCAGCCCGGCGACCATGGTGAGGAACACTGATTCTGACGGTCGGTTCTGAGTGATACCCGACGACCGGATATAGATGGCAACCCAACCACTGAGAAAATAGAGCGCGGCCACGGCCAAATAGGCGCCTTCAGGCCCCGAGACCTTGAATAAGACGCCGCCCACCAGGGGGCCTAGCAGCATGGCAACGTTCCGACCCAAGGTGTTGAACGCGGCCCCGTTTGCGATGCGGTCTTCAGGCAAGGTGTCGGCGACCAGCGCCTGGGCAGAAGGCATCTGAAACACCTGCACCATCCCGGCGACGACGACGATCGAGAAGATATGCCACATCTCTGATCGCCCGCTCAGAATCAGGAGCAGCATCAAGATAGACAAGGCAGCCGTCATGAAGTTGACCGCCGCCAGAATCTTATGACGCGGGATACGGTCTGCAATCGCGCCGGCAAAGAGGGACATGATATTCAGAGACATCCGCGCCGACCAAATAGCCCCCGCCAAAAAGGGCGAATCAGTCTTGGTGAGTATGAACCAACCCAGGACCACTCCCTCCATTTGGGTCCCCATGGTCACCAACGAAGTGGCAGTCCAAGCGAGCACAAAATCACGATACCAGAACACAGATAGAGGGTATCCGGCCCGAGTAATCGTATTAGCTAACTTGGACAATCAACACATACCGGCCACTGAATTTCTCCAACTAAATGTCTTCTACGGGAGAAGTCGCAATACCATAGGTGCCGTAGAAGAAGTTAGCGTAGTGGGTCGATCCACCGGTCACAAACAGCAGATACTGTTCCGGGCTTTCCAGCGCCGGAATCGTCGCCTCCGGATCGTCTGCCAGGTGTTGCAACTCAGGGTGGTACAGCCACTTACCGTTGGCGTCCACAGGCATTGCTCCTGAGGCCAAGATGGACTTCATCGAGACTCGGCAGTTGTGGTGCAGCCATTCCTGGGCGTCCTGCTTGCTGAATCCAGCCTCGGCCATTATCACCGCCCGTGATGGACTCAGAATTATGGGATGGTATGGGCCCTGATAGGTCACTCGCTTGTTGGTGTGCCCAACCTGTGCCGATTGCCGACCCTTGACCCATCCACCAGCCCCGGCGTTGGGGTAGAACATCATTGAGCCAATATTTTTCAGTGTGTCTTCATGAGTTTTGGATCTAGGGTCGATAATGGTGGTTGGGCCCGTGACCGTCACCACAGTCACCGCGCTTTCGTCGCGCTTGAACCCCCGGTCCATGTGGTACGGCTGCCAGGGGCTGACTTCTTCGTTTTCAGCGATGCACATACCAAACTTGGTTGGCAGGCCGATGAAGTTGGGGTCGCCGGCTCCGGCGTTGCAGTAGCCAATATTTATTAGGCACAGACGCAGAGCCCGGCCAATAGCCGTGTTGGCGCTGTTGATCACGCCTGGGCCCATGGCCGTGGTGCCAAAATTGATTCCCGCCTTCTTTGCAATTGGGCCATTGACCAAGATAATTGGAGCTTCTGTGTGCCCGGAGACCTGCATATCCCGGTGGTTCATCTCCGGTTGGGCCAGGCAATCAATCGCCGCCAAAAGGACCGGGAATTGCTCCGGACGACAGCCCGCCATGACAGCATTAATGGCAATTTTCTCAACCGTCGCCAGACCAAACCCAGGCTCCATGACCATCAGTACGTCCTGAGGCGCTCGCTTCGTTCCCTTCAGCATCTGCTCAACAGCCGCTGGCGTTGGCGGCATCACGGGTATGCCGTCACTCCAATCGCGTTCGGCCAGGAAACGGTTGACCGAGTCCAGTCCTTCTGGAGATTCGTCCAACTCTACCGTGAACATCTCAGTGGTTTGGCCGCTGCTACGGGCCCCTCTGACAGCACCGGCAGACGCAGGGATGGACGTGAGTCTTTCGATGATCTCATCGATCTGTTCATCCACCATTTTGTGGATGAAATCTTCTTGTTGCCCGGTTGTGGCATGGGGGATGGTCACAAACGACGCGTTGGGCTGCCCCCATCCGTCCACGCAAGACTGCCAAGCCCTGGCAAAGCTCCTGGCGGCAATGGCTACGGCGGGGACACCGGCCTTCTCAACGGCAACCATGTCATGGGCAAGCCACGACGTGCAACCGCCTCAATGGGCCGTGGCCCCGATCATGGCGTCTACCTCTGTCGCAATCAGCGTCGCTTCATCATCGTCGATGTGGACGCCGCGACTGAGTATTGGCCTGCCCTGCCGGAGGTCGCCCCCATAGCGCTCAAACTTCACGCCGTGGAAGCGCTGAGCGAGATGATGCGCCACTCGATCCACCGCAATATTTGCTCCACCGGTCATATTGTTGTAGAGACCAATCGTCTTGCCTTCAAGGCCACTGAGGCGGGGCGCTGGCGGTACCTTGAAATCAACTCTGTCTGCGGCCGGGGACATGATCTGCAACTTCATGCTAACTCTCTATATCTCTTTCGGAATGGGGTCCGGGACGGGCTACGAGCATTTTAATTGGGCGACTCGTCTTTGAGTCCAAATCCGGTTACCGGTACCAACACCAAATCCCCTGGTTGGATAACGCCCTGGTTGGCCAGAGCTTCCAGTCCAGCGAATGCGGCCGCCGATGTCGGTTCGGCAAAGATGCCTTCTTGTTCTGCCAGGCCTATCTGCATCTGGATAATACTGGATTCCTCCACGGCCACGGCAGTTCCACCTGAAGCGCGCAAGATGTCTAGAATCTGCCATTGGCGTGACGGCGCAGCGATGGATATTCCCCCAGCTACGGTCTTAGTCGCGACTGACAGGCTCCAATCTTCTCCGGTGAAAGCGGCAACCAAGGGCATGACATTTCGGGATTGAACACAATGGAGCTTGGGTATTTTTTCGGTCTTTCCGGAGGCTAGCAATTCCTTGAACCCGTTGTAAGCGCCAATCAGCAGGGAACCGTTGCCCACCGGGAACACCACGTGATCGGGCATTTTGTCGTGAAACTGCTGCACAACCTCATACGCAAAACCCTTGGTGCCCTCCGCGAAATAGGGGCTCAACATATGGGAGGCGTAGACTAAGTCGTGCTGCTTGCTGTAGCTGACGGCTGCGGCAGTGACATCCTCTCTGATGCCGCCAATCGGGTGCACCGTAGTGCCGTAAGCTCTGATCTGCCGGAGCTTTGCTTCAGGTGCGTTCTTGGGCACAAAGATATGTGACTTGATACCAGCGCGGGCCGTGTAGGCCGACACTGACGCCCCGGCGTTTCCCGAGGAATCTTCAACCAATTCTGTCACTCCAAACTCCTGAGCAACCGACAGCATGGTTGCCGTCCCACGGTCTTTGAACGACCCAGTGGGGTTCAGATACTCCAGCTTAGCAAACAGAGTAACTTGAGGAAGACGAGCGCCTAGAGTAGTCAACTCTACACAGGCGGTGTCACCCTCTCCGAGTGAAACCGGCAAACTTGATCTGTGCACTGGAGATGGCATTCCTATACCGTATTTTCCCACCTGCGTTGCGTGGTCATCAAGATAGGAAACGTCCAGGGGCAACCCGCAATCTACGCAAGCCTCTGCTGACATATCCGGTGGCCTAGTCTTGCCGCACTTTGGGCAGCGTAATTCGAAATGTGACATTCACCTGCTTCCGTTTTTAGCCCTATTTAACTTAGCCTGACCGAGGTTATTCTGACGTTGGCAACCCCTCCGCTTTCCAACCCCGCATACCGCCGTCCATATAGGTCACGTTGGTAAAACCCATCTCATGTAGCACTTGGGCCCCAAGTGCTGCCATTTGGCCGCCGCCTCAAGTTAAGATTACCTGCCGCGAGCGGTCTTCCAAACGCGAGTCACGCAACCGCTCAGCAATCTCCAAGTCAGCACGCATTGGGAGCGAGCCCAAAGAAATCATCACCACATCTGGAGACCGATCCTGCATCGGGACCGACCCAGCATCGCGGACTTCAATCAACAACGCGTCTTTGTCGTCTCGGAGTCTCTGGTGCGCCTCGGCGGGACTCACGCCCTTCACCACGGCTTTTGCGTCGTTCACCATGTCTGTCCAGCTCTTCGCCATGATCAATCTCCAGATTAAAACTCGGGTTGTGCGTTGAGGGTCATTGGGAGTATAGGTGGTTCTTGCCTCTCGCGGGATATAATTCGGCACCATCACTCGGACCTTCACAAACAAGGCGTTCTGGTGAAAATCTAGATTCCAATCAACATTGGGTGTCTATTAAACCCTGCGTTCTAAAGGCACTTGCCTTAGAATCGGTATCAATAAAACAAGATGCGTTACCAGGAACGTAATCAGACTTAACTTGGTTGCCCATCTTTTCTAAAAAGGAACAACTAAACATGAAAGCTAGAGCAATTTCTCACATCGCCGTTTGTGTCCGTGATTTGGACAAGTCACTGGTCTTCTATCGTGACATTTTGGGCATGACCGTGACCATGGACGCCATCCAAGACACTCGCGGTGGATCACGCACCCAGACCTACAAGCACCAACGGGATACCCGCCGTGTGGTGCATCTTGGCTGGGCTGACGGTGAAGAGCCAATACTGGTGATGACCTGCCACCCCGGAGACGAGCCCGACGGCGAGCCGATCAAGCTGGACCAGTTGGGGTTGAGCCACTACTCATTCACAGTGGATGACCTGCCTGGTTTAGCCGCAGAATTGGTGGCCAAAGGCGTGGAGATACCCGGTGGGATAGAGACATTTACCAACGCCGAAGGCAAGATGAGCTCTTTTTATTGCCTGGATCCAGACGGCATTCTGGTGCAATTTGATAACAGCTCCGGTGGCTGAAGAATAACCGTGTTCCAGCCACCTGCCCGGCCCCGTCCCAACCATGACCCATCCGGTCCACTGTCCTGGCCCGATGTTACAAACTCTCAGACCAGATTGAACCATTTGTGTGGTACGTGAGGCCCTTGGTGCCAATCACACCCGATGAAACAATGGAACATGATGGGGCTAACCACCCGTTTTAGGTTGCCGATCCTCTTGGCTCAATCACGGCTGCACCGTGTGGAGAACCCTTTCTGACCAGGCGCAATCTCATTATCGTTTGCGTGTGGCTAACGGCATTGCCAACACCTAAAGATACGCGGGACTGGTATGACTAGAATTATGGTCGCCGAGGACGAGCGACATATCAGGGAATTAGTGGTCGGCACGCTTTTTGACTACGGTTATGACGTTCTGGAAGCTAAGAACGGACGAGAGGCCTATAACCTCGCTTGCAAAGAGATTCCTGATTTGATTCTCCTTGATGTGATGATGCCGGAGATGAACGGGTTTCAAGTCCTGGAGAAGCTCAAGGAAAACACGCTAACCAATCGTATACCCGTCGTAATGTTAACGGCGGTAGGGGCGTTGGAAGGCGAAAAAATCAAACACCACGCCGAGATCGTCCGTTCGCACCAGAGATAAGTTTAAAATTTCCGGAAGTGCTCAACCCGCCTGATTAAAGGCGCGTTAGTCTGTCTGCCGCAGATGGTCACGCTGAGTGGTGCCGGTGTATGCCGTCCTGAATCGGCCCCGACGCTGGAGTTCCGGAACCACCAGGTCAACAAACTCTTCGATTGCGCCCGGGCAATAGATTGGCGAGATCATAAACCCGTCGCCACCAACCTCGTCAAAGAACGCCTCAAGCTGGTCGGCCACACTTTCCGGTGTCCCCACAAATTGGGGCAGACCAACGCTCTCTCCGTGGCGTTGGGCAACCTCTTCCAACGTCCTAGATTCCCCGTCATCCTTCCGGTAAACCCGCCGTGAGCGCTGCAGTTCCGGCTCGGTCCGGTCCATCATCTTGGCGTCCGGCGGCAGATTTGAGAGGTCAAAATTAAGATGGCCCGACAACAGCGCCATCCCGCCCTCAATGGGCACCAGGCTGTTGTGCTCGTCTTGTTTTTCCAGGGCTTCCGCCTCACTGCGCCCGATAATTGGTTGGGCACCAAACAAGACTGCGCAGTGGTCGGGATTGCGCCCATGGGCGGCAACCCGTTCCTTGAGGTCGGCGTAGTACACCGCCGATGTCTCAGCCAGCGGGTTGATGGCAAAGACGGCGTCAGCATACTTTGCGGCCAGGTCCATACCCTTGGGAGATGTGCCGGCTTGGATCAAGGCTGGGCCGTTCTGCGGCGACCGAACAACATTCAGCGGCCCTCGGGAGCTATAAAAACGCCCTTCATACTCGATGCGCCGGACCTTTGACGGGTCGGCAAAAATGGCGTTTTGACGGTCCATCACCACCGCGTCTTCGTCCCAACTGTTCCATAGCTGCTGGCAGACCTCAATGAACTCGTGGGCTTTCTCGTACCGCAGTTCAGAGGGGTCAAGTTCGGCCTGGCCATGATTGGCGGCCTGGTTCTGGTTGAGAGAAGTCACCACGTTCCAAGCAGCCCGTCCACCGGTCAGGTGGTCAATGGTGGCCCAGAGTCGGGCGGCGTAGAAGGGGAGGTGGTAGCTGGTGGAAAAAGTGGCGCCCACACCAATGCGACTGGTAACTGCAGAAACCATGGCGAGCAACGGAATCGGGTCGTGCTCTGGTACCTGAGTTGCGTAGCGGAGCGCCGGGTCCAACGACCCCTTGAACGAATCCGAAATAAAATTAAGATCGGCGAAGAACACCATATCGAGCAGGCCGCGTTCGCAGACCTTGGCTATGTGCTGGTAAAGCTCTGGCCGACGCCAGCTATCGTCAGGCCAATCTGTCCGCGGGTGTCGCCACATGGCAATGCTGTGATAGGTCGGCCCGTGGACCAAAAACTGGGCGAGGTGGAATTTCTTTTTGCCCTTTTTCACATGGCCGCCGTTGATGGAACCCTGCTTGTTCCATGTCGTCGATTTTGATTAGTGAATGTTACTACTGATGGACGGGTTGTGTCAGTCGGTGGGGATCAGGTCACGTTGATGGTTCGGGCGACATCTGCATCTAGGCCCCAAACCACGTGTGCAACAGATGGTGTTGTCATTAAAATCCAGCGGTATTCGTTTCCCGTAAGACAACAGGCTATGGTCTATGCCCTATAATCTCCGGAATACACCTTCGTTTCACGAGAGCAGGAGCAACAAACATGGACGTATACACAGCCATCAGGTCTCGTAGGACGGTGCGGGATTATAAGCCCGACCCGATTCCCCAAGACCTGCTCAAAAAGATTCTGCAGTGCGCGCGTTGGTCGCCCAGTTCGAGCAACACGCAAAAGTGGTATTTCATTGCGATTCAGGACCGCGATGTCCTGGCTAAACTGGGCGGCATCTGCAAGCAGGGTCCGTTCGTTGGGACAGCACCATTGGCCATTGCCGTGGTGATGGACGACGCACCCAGGCCGCAGCTGGACGCCGGTAGAGCGCTGCAAAACATGGAATTGATGGCGTGGTCGGAAGGCGTGGGCATGTGCTTTGTGGGTGTGCGCGACGACGACCAGGTAGTTGCCGTAAAGGAACTTCTAAATATCCCAGAGAAGATGGACCTGATTACGATTCTGGCCTTCGGGTATCGGGCCGACATACCCAAGCCCGCCGGAACTCCCCGACGATCCTTTGAGGAAATAATCCACTGGGACAAGTTCGGCGAGACGACCCAACCGGCTTAGTACCCAGCAGCCGTCCCTGCCTGAAGATTAATCAGGCAGGTTGGTAATCAGCACCCACATCGGCAGGCTACCAACGGATTGGCTCGCCAAGCGGGTCAGCCCTCCCGACTGCTGGTCAACGCGGAAGGTAATCAGGTTGCCCGTGTCCAGTCCGGTCACAAACAAGAAATTACCAGTGGGGTCCAGACTAAAGGCGCGAGGGATCGGGTCCACCGATTCCCAGCCCGTGGGCGTCAGCATCCCAGTTTCCGCGTCGATAGAGAAGGAAGCGATGCTGTTATGCCCCCGATTGCCGATGTACAGATGAGTGCCCTGCGGGTGCATCTGTATCTGGGAACAGGAGATATGACCCACGTAATCTGACGGCAACGTAGTGATCGTCTGCTTGGCCGTCAGCGTGCCTTTGCCGGTGTCCAGCGCGTACACGGTGACACTACCGCCTTGCTCGTTGGACATGTACACCAAGTCCTTGTTGGGGTGGAACCGGTAATGGCGCGGGCCAATCTCGTCATCCTGAGGGATTATCATCGGGTCATTCGGCGTCAGACGGCCGGTGGCAGCGTCAAACTTGTATTGGTAGATGGCGTTTACCGCCTGTTGCCGGTCCGCAGGCAAACGGGCAATCCCACCAGATCCATTGGCGATGTGGGGCAAGAACGCGTATCTGTTGGATGGGTCAGTCTGAAAACAGTGCGCTCCAGAGCCAGTCTCCAGCCACTCGGTGGCTTCAGCCCCCACCGCGCCGGAGCTGTCAATGGGATGTACGGCGCAGTGGCCTACCTGGTAGTAGGCCGAGAGCACGTATTTGCCGGTGTGGTCGGTGGATAGATAACAAGGCTCACCGCCCAGGCCCACACTCCCAGTAGGAGTCAGGTCGCCAGTCTTCTGATCAATGTCGTAGCTGGATAGTTCCAGACCGTCCCGCCGACCAACGTATAGCGTGGTGCGCGATGGGTTAAACGTCATCGGCGCCGGCCCTCCAGAGATTTCCACCGATCCGCGGCTCTCCAAGGCCCCAGTGTCCGGGTCCATCACAAACCTGACGATCCGGTTATCACCCTGCAGCGAAACATACATCTGATAGGCCATGGAGACTCCTTAAGTAGAAACGATCAAAACTTGAGACGAGACTGCGACTCTGTGCGGGGATATTACACAAAAAGGCGGGTCCAGACAAACAGGACCAAAGACATACCGCCTTAATGCGAATCATGCTGAAAAGACCGCTATCTCGTTTGCTGATGTTGGCGGTAATTCTTCTGCTAGGGTGCTCCCAGTCGGAACCGGCTATAGATGCGCCCAATCCCACCATTGCCGCTCCTCGAGTTTCTGACAGCACAACAGATACTGACGTCTGGAAACCAGCGCCGCGAACAAGTTGGCAATGGCAGCTGAACGACCTGCCCATCGACAGCTCATTTGATGTTGCGATGTACGACATTGACCTCTTCGACAACGACGACGCCACGGTGTTGGCGTTGCACGACGATGGGCGCATCGTGATCTGCTACATGAACGCAGGTGGGTGGGAGAACTGGCGACCGGATGCAGCAAAGTTCCAAGAACGACAAATCCAGTGACAAATTTATGGCGTCTCATAAACCGATGCTAGCAAAAACCAGTCGTTAGTTCGAACCGAACTCAGGCTGATCTATGCAGCTGATACGTCGGCTCAAATAATATCAATTATCAAAATATTAAGCCTAGGTTAGTATTTTGCGGTGTGGTACATTACTGTGCGTGTCCCCTTCTGAAGCGCCAAACAACAGTTCACTATCCACTGTCGCCAAGCTGAAGGAAACCCTTGCCTACCCTGGTTGGAAGGTGGTGGGGGCCTGTTCTTTCCTGGCGATTTTCTGTGGCAGTATCTTTGTCTACGGATTCCCAGTCTTCTTCCTGCACATCCAGCGCGACCTGGAACTGAGCAGCGCCTCAACCTCTTTAATCTTTGCTCTATCCAGAGGTGAAGCTGGTATCGCCGGTCCCATCACCGGCTGGATTGTGGACAAGTTTGACTCCAGGCCCATCATCATTTTTGGGGGCTTGATGGTTGGCGGCGGTCTCGTCATATTGTCGGTGGTCCATACCTATTGGATTTTCCTGGCTGTGTTCATCGGTATGGTCGCGGTGGGCAATAACACCAGCTTCGGCCAGACATTCTTGGCCGTGATCAACCGATGGTTCATCAAGCGCAAGGCGGTGGCGATGACTCTGGTCATCACCTCATACACCATCGGCGGGGCGTTCATGGTCCCATTGCTGTCCCGGGGTGTGGAAGCCCTGGGTTGGAGAGCAGTGCTGCTCTACACCGGTATTTTCGTGGTGATGCTGTCCATCCCCACGTCTTTCTTCATCAAGCGGTCACCGGAAAGCGTCGGCATCGACATTAACTTGTCGCCCGAAGCTCCAGCCATACCAGAATCAGCCGCCGCCAGGGCCCGTGTCTCAGAGAGCGATTTCGGCGTGAAAGAGGCCTTCAAAACAACCACGTTTTGGCTGATGCTCACCGGCAGTTCTCTCCGCATATCGGTCACCAGCGGATTGCTGGTCCACGCCATTCCGATCATGGCCTGGAAGGGACTCAATGAGCAGTCTGGCGCTGATCTAGTCGCCCTGTTGTTTTTCATCGCCATTCCGGCCCGGCTCTTCTTTGGCCTGTACAACTCCGGACTTCAAACCCGGTTTGTGTTGTCCATGGGAATGGCCTTTGGAACACTGGGTTTATTCATACTGGTCTTCGTAGACTCCGGATGGTCTGTCTATGCGTTCGTCGCCGGCATCGCGCTGCTGGAAGGAGCCACCACCTTAAACTGGGTGCTAATGGGCCAGTATTACGGGCGGCGCAACTTCGCCACCATCATCGGCATCATCACTGCCGTCTACAGCGTGGGAATGCTCGCTTCGCCCCTATTCTTGGGCTGGATATTTGACCACACCGGCACCTACCGCGTTGGCTTGATTGTGTTCATCTTCATGTACGCCATCAGTTCCGTTTTCTTCTTATTCAGCTCCAGGCCGCCCGCGCCATTGCGGATGCAGCGTCAGTTGGGGTAATCCGGAGACTGATAAGATAGCCGTCAAACCGTAACGTCCTTAGGATTTAGATGGCTGCAACGATAATCTTTGACCTTGGCGGCGTCCTGGTGCACCTCAATTGGGACAAGGTCTGCACACCATTGACCGAGTTGTCCGTCCAGAGCTACGACGAGGTCCTGAAGGAAGTCCAAAACGGGCCGATTGTCCAGTCGTCCATGGTGGGCCAATTATCTTCTCAAGAATTTCACCAAGCCCTCTGCACCAAGATTCAGGTAGAGATCGAATTCGACCCGTTCATCGATATCTGGAATTCGCTGCTTAGCGAGGATCAGGCCATGTCCTCATTTGTTTTGGAGTTGGCCTCATCGCACCGCTTGATACTCGCCTCCAACACCGACGCGATACACATCGAGTATTGCCGCAGACGATTCAACGTCCTTGGTCGGTTCAATCGTCTTTTTCTATCCAACGAAATGGGGCTGATCAAGCCGGACCCAGCCTATTTCCAACACGTTCTAGACGAACTGCACACACCTCCAGCCGACTGCATATTCATCGACGACCGGTCAGAAAATGTTCTTTCGGCGCGCGAACTCGGCATCAACAGCCTAGTGTTCGAGTCCATCGATCGACTGAAGTCGGATCTTTCAAAGATTACTTAGTCAAACCAACCGACACAACAGGAGTCACCATGCCCCAATCGAAACCTGTCCACTATGACGACGCCGGGCCAGAGGTGCGCGCCGTTTACGACGACATTAAAGCCACCCGCGGCATTCACGACGTTAATAACTACTGGAAGCACATCGCCAACCACTCGCCAACGCTAAAACGCACCTGGGAAACCGCCAAAGAAGTGATGGCGTCAGGGGCTCTGGACTCTTTGGTTAAAGAGATGATCTTTGTGGCAGTCAGCGCCAGCAATGGCTGCGAGTACGGCCTGCGTTGCCACACGGACACTGCCCGCAAGCAGGGAATGACTGATGAGATGTTGGGCGAGCTGCTGGCGGTCGTCGGTGTGGCCAGCCAGGCAAAAATCCTGGCCAACGGATACCAGATACCGGTCGACAAAGATTATTAAGTAGCACTGAGTAAAGCGCTGTCCAATAGTTAGCGTTACTTACAACACCCAGATGTATGGCCCTAGCAATAGAAAAGCCCCACACTTGAGCGGCTTTCAGCTTCGTTGTATTTGGGCAAAAAAGAGTGCCCTCAGAAACTTTTCTGAGGAGTTGATGCGCATAGCGGCTTAGTGGGCAATTGCGCGCCATGCTAAACTACCCCAACCATTTCTAATCAATCTGATTGTTACTTACGACGGAGTTACGACATGCAAGCTGAAGTTAAGCACTTGACCACCGCTGACCTGGAAGCTGGCCTTAGTGAGATACGGAACTCGCCTAAGGATGAGTCTGTACTGGACATGATTGTCAGCAGGCCAGAAGAAGATGGACGGGAAATCATGACCCTGGCCGACTTGGACACAGAGGTAGGCCTTGTGGGCGACACCTGGCAGAACCGGCCCAGCGCCCGCAGCGACGACGGCAATGCCCACCCAGACATGCAGATTACCATCATGAATTCTCGCGTGGCCCAATTGGTGGCCCAGGACAAAGAACGCTGGCCCTTGTCTGGTGACCAACTTTTCGCCGACATTGACCTCAGTGCAGTGAACATGCCCCCTGGCACTCGTATCGCCGTGGGGTCGGCCATTCTAGAGGCCACAGATCAGCCCCATACCCCCTGCAAGAAGTTCTCCGCCCGGTACGGCGTCGACGCCCTGAAGTTCATCAGTTCCGCCATCGGCAAAGAACTCCAATTGCGCGGCATCAACTGCAAGGTGGTTCAGAACGGTGAGATTAAACCCGGCGACGTTGTTAGAAAGCTCTAGACGATCGGTCACGCCCGCGGCAGAAGCCCCGAAACTTGCAGCACTCAAAAGAGGAGATACCTTGGCCACATTGACAGCGCCCGACGCCGTAGCGATGGACAGCCAAATGCTGGAGCAGGTCAAACAACTCTTCCAGAAGCAGATTGATGACGGCCTACACCCTGGCGCCGGGCTGGCAGTGTATCGCTACGGGAACCTGGTTCTGGACATCCACGGCGGCACCATGAGCGACGGCAAACCTGTTACCGACAAGACAATGTTTGT
>LWDU01036318.1_pt1 | contig 26691 bp, 19 predicted proteins | sample 727161 | NCBI WGS metagenome assembly LWDU01 (sample SAMN04566230, study PRJNA314399) | hydrothermal vent metagenome | isolation source: deep sea hydrothermal plume seawater | place: Mexico: Gulf of California, Guaymas Basin | collected 2004-07-11
TTTTTGCCATTCCCTTTCTGCCGCTGACGGTGTGGCAAAAAACGGCGCTTGGGGGTGCCGTGTTTGCAGCAGTGCAGGTCACATGGTGGAGTGGCATCGCACTCGCCGGGCCACGCGTGTTTGAGAAGGTGAAAGCGTGGTTTCGCCGACCACCCAAACGTCCGTCTGCAGAATAGCACTGAGCCGAGGCTCGGCGGCGGTGGCTCGAAACAGTCGCCGCAGCCGGACTACAGAAACTGAGGCGTGAGCAGTCGTGGCAGAAATAACACAACTTCCGGGAAGAAGATCACGACGATCAACAGCAGCAGCATGGGCAGCAGGATGATGGCCACGTCTTTGAGGGTCTCGACAACCTTGACGTTTCCCAGCGAACACGCAATGGCCAGTGAGATGACTCCAATGATGGCAAAATGAATCGGGTGCATACCAGCTTTGTCGGCCAACGGCAGCAGCACCGTGCCAAGGACGATGATCGCCGGGATTGCGTCGATAAACATGCCGACAAACAGAAACGCCAGTGCAACGACACATCCAGTTGTGGCCACGCCGGTGCCCCACCCGGCCATCACATCCACCAGAGCCTGCGGCACGCGAAACCAGGCAAGCAGCCAGCCGAACGCTGAGGCTGTCCCGATGCAGAACAAAGATATCGCCGCCAGCCGCGCGGATTCATACAGCACGGACGGGAATTCTTTCAGTCTGATCGAACGGTAGACAATGACACCCAGCACGGCCGAGTAAATCACCGCTACGACAGATGCTTCGGTGGGAGTGAAGAACCCGCCGACGATACCACCGACGATGATGACGGGCGTGACCAGTGCCAGCGATGCCTGTTTGACAGCGGAAAGAAACTCTTTGAACGATGCTTTCTGATAGATCGGATAGTTGCGACGTTTGGCATAGACCAGCACCGTCCCCATCATGCTGAGTGCGATCAGAATCCCTGGCACGACGCCTGCCATAAACAGGCCGCCGATCGAAACCGACATCAGTCCGCCCCAGACAATCATCAGAATGCTGGGCGGAATAATCACGCCCATCACTGACGAACACGCCGTAATGGCAACCGAAAACCCGGAATCGTAGCCCTCTTTTTTCATCGCAGGAATCATTAACGCACCAATCCCGGCTGCGTCGGCTGTCGACGAACCGGAAATTCCGGCAAACAGCATGCTGACAAGCACGTTCACGTGCCCCAGTCCGCCGGGCAGATGTCCCACGGAAGCGGTGGCCAGTCGCACCAGCCGCTGGGTGATGCCGGCCGAATTCATAAGATTGGCGGCCAGCAGAAAGAAGGGTACGGCTAACAGGATGAAACTGTTGTACGACTTCCACATTTCGTTGATCAACAGAACGGGTGTCAGCCGTTCGTCGACCAGAATGACCGGAATGCAGGCCAGTCCCAGGGCATATGACACCGGAACGCGAATAACGATCAGGACCCCAAACGTGCCAAACAGTATCGCGGCGACTTCGCCCGGTCCCATACTTAAGCTCCCGGCTTACGGCCTGCGATAATTTGAATGTCCGTTCCGGTCATTTCCGCCAGAAACAAAACCCAGGTGACTCCGGCCAGCGGGAATGAAATGTAGATGCTGAGCATGTTAATGCCGCTCATTTCCGAGTTCTGAAGCCATCCGAATTTCGCGAAATCATATCCGTACCACGCAAACATCAGGGCCAGCACCATCATCGCCACGTGCACAATGAGTCTGCCGACTGCTTCCTGTCGTGGCGTTTCGGGTGCGGGCAACAGATCCACATCGAAGTGTGCGGCATCGCGGACGGCGATCATCGAGCCGATCATGATGATCCACACGAAGCAGAACCTCGCGATTTCTTCTGTCCAGATATAGCGAGGAATAAACCCTGTGTAGCGGGAAACGATCTGCAGCAGGACGGGCACGACCATCAGCCCCATCAGCAGGGTAATGACGACTTTCAGAAGTCGATAGTAACTGTCAATCGCATGTTTCATTGAGTTGTATCAGCCCCACAGAGGCCTGGAATTCAGAGTTGCAAAGTCGCGCCCCATTTTCGGGCATCAGCCCGCGTCAACCGCCAAAGGGCGGACGGCGGACGGACGAGTTATTGTACTGCGTTGACGCGTGAGAGCACGTCTTCGGCGTCAATCTCCTTCGCGTAGGCCGCTTTCACAGGTTCTGCCAGGCGCATCAGTTCGTCACGTTGGGTGAACTGATGCAGCCGCAGCATGCCGTCCGCTTTCATCCGCTCAAGAATTTCCGCATCTTCGGTTGATTCCAGATGACGGCCATAGGCCCCGGCCTCGCGACCGGCCCGTTCTATCGCCGACTGCAGGTCTTTGGGCAGGCGACGGAATGTTTTTCCGCTGAAGCACAACGGACGCACGGTAATCGCGTGCCGCGTCAGCGATATTTCAGGACCCACTTCGTAGAACTTCATCTGTTGAATGCCGGCCGCCTCGTTTTCTGCGGCGTCGATAACGCCGGTCTGGATCGCGTTGTAAATTTCACTGTAGGAAATCACTGTTGGTGACGCGTGCATGGCCTGGAAAATGCGGGTTTGAATGGGAGCTCCCATGACTCGCAGGTTCAGTCCCTGCAAATCCGCCATGTTTGTCACGGGCCTGTTGACGATCAGGTTGCGAGTTCCTCCGCCAGCGTAGCCCACAATCATCACGTCGGCTTTCTGCCGCACTTCGTCGGCGATTGGCTGAAATGCGTCGCCGTCCAGCACCTTGTGCCAGTGATCGATGTCGCGGAACAGAAACGGCATGTCGATCAACGGAGCCGCACTGGAAAATGTCGACATGTGCGCGGGCGAAACGATTCCGTAGTCCACGGAAATGCCCTGACTCATGTAGGCGAAGTAATCCTTTTCCAGACCGAGTTCGCTGTTGAGATAGACTTCGAATTTGACCGGGCCATCGTAGTATTCACTGACCAGTTGTTCAAACTTTCGAATCGTGCGCGTAAATGCATGATTCTCGTCGAATTGTGAAGCTCCACGAAGGATGACGGTGTCTGCTGAGCCATCTTTCGAAGCGGAACCCTGGCTGTCATGTGCCCGGTCAGATCGCATGACGAGTATAATGATGCCGGCGATCAACGCGCAGAAAAGCAGAACGACGAAGGTTGTTGGTTTCATGTGCTGGGTGTTGCTCCACTGTGTCAGGGTTGCGTCCGTCATAACAGCGTATCGGACGCAGCCATAACGGAATGTTGTGATACCGGGACGGTGGCCGGCGGTTGGAGCGAGGAACGAGCGAAACCCCGGGGCCGGTAGTGCCGGTTTGATTTTCCTTCGCAAGCTCAGTCCAGCCACCGGACACCGGGATGACTTTACAACATTCTGATGCTGCGACCAGCGTATCACTGTTGGAGGAGCGTGCCAAACCATGCGGTGCTGGCGAACGCCATGTTTTCTGAACGTCGGGCCGATGGAAGGAAGCATCGACTGCAGCGACGTTCAGGATTGTTCGTCGCATCTGTCAGGCACGGGAGACTATCGGCTGACTTGCGGTCGGAATCAAATCGACGTTATGGCGCTGACGATTACCGACATGCCATGACAGGAGTGCTGGCGACGAAACACCCGACGAAATGGTCGGTGCCCTGGTGGGCCGCTGTTCGCCAACGCCCGCCGTTTTCTAATGACCTGGAGCGTCAGGATCTTTGCGTCTTCGAGTTTGACGGTGCGGATGTCCTGCCTGCGCGATCGCAGCACGGCAATCACTTCGATCAGCACATTGTCGTCTGAATTCTTCATGGCTCGCCCCCCTCCCGTTCGCACTCCGTTTCTCCCTGACCGCAGACACTGATTCAGCAGTTATTATTACGAATCGGCGCTACAACACGTATGTCGCAGTTCAGGCCGTTTTCACGTGCTTCTCCTGAAAAGAATGTCGCGGTTGTGGCAGGATGGGTGATTGTCGCTGGTACATGTCGAAAAACCTAACCAACCGAAAGTCGCGAAATCCCTCATTAATGGGAGCCGCAGGTCAGTGAGCTTAACGTAAAACACGATCGGTCCGCATGGTTTTCGAGTGATCATCAGGTACAGTCCGGCCCCTATCAACCCGCAATCGCAGTCTGACCTTTATAAGTTCTGTTCTTCAAATGACAAATAACGATGTTGAAAGCTGTCTGGGCGACGTTTCTCGTCTGCCTGATGATGAGCAAAAACGAATTCGGCAGGGTGTGAATGAATACATCGCCCTGAAACTGGTCGTCAACGGACAGCCCGTTCCGGCGGGACTCAGGAAGTCCGAATCGCTGGGTGCTGAGCGCATTTTGAATACGTGGCACCAGCGGATGAAGCACCTGGAAGCTGTTCGGTGCGCGGCCGACGTCCGCATTGAGACGTTTCTGGATCGACACTTTGTTGGTGTTCCGGGAGCAGCAGGTCTAAAGCTTCCTGACGTGGCGTTTGTTCTGGATCGACACGGCATTGCTCGCGAACTTTCCCTGCCGATTGACGGCGAGGAATATGCAAACGAATTTGTATCGTCCTACCGAGTTCACAACGGCGTGCTGCACAACCCTCGCCACGATCGCCGGACGACCAAGGGGACGTTTCACGTCTGTGAGGGTGGTTTGCCGATTCCGTCAGACAAACAGGCCGTGCCGAAGCAGACTTTTGCTCACCTGTTTGAAGTGGCGATGCGCCCACCTGAAAAAGACCTGGAACTGCCATTCACTTCACTCCAGGACGAAACGGCAAACCTGTTCGTTTCACTTCTGTTGCGTCCCCTGTTGTGTCCGGAAGTCGAAGGCTTCTGTAGCCGCCAGACGATGGAGGTGCGGTTTTTCGCCCCGGGTTCGCTGGTCAGTAATCTGGACTTTGTGGAGTCCATCTTTGGCAATGCAGGCGACCCGTTTCTCCCGGAAAACGATGCCGGTCTGGACGTTGAACATTGGAGCGGGCACACCGGTTGCGTGATTCTGGCTCCGCATCTGAGCGAAGTGACCAAGAAGGACGCCGGGCTGCCTGCTTACGACGACGCTACGGAACGCCAGCGTCGAGACGGCATGTGCTGGAAATCGGAAGACGAGAAGTACAACAACGGGACGCCCTTCAAGCTGACCTGTCGCAACGAAGAAGGTGTCATCGTGACACTGATTGCGGACAACTATTTCGGCTACTGCAAAAAGGAGGTCAAGACTCAGCTGAGCTACGCGGCTAATCTTGCCGGCAACTACGAAGAAGAGCATGCCGGCGGAGCGATCGCGTTTGCCAGCTACAATATGGGTTCGGAATTTGACGCAGACTCACGTCGATACAATCAGCGAATGTTTGATGACGTGGCTCGTGACTACGCGGATTTTGTCGACGTGAAGCCTGAAGGGTATGGTGTCGACCGCAATTTTCCGGAACTGGTCTACGTCCCGGAAGACTCTCGTGCGACCGTTCAGGATCAGCGAATCAGCTGGATCCGGGGTGGCGATGAACATTCCATTCCACTGACGCCGGGGCACGTTTACATTACGCCGTCCGGTTACAAGATGCGGCTGGTGAAACATCCGGCAGCGCCGTCCTGGCGGTTGGTGGGCACATTGTCGGAAGGTGTTTTCTGCCACAAACCGTGTACCGTCAGCGGCGGTGGGAAAAGCGAAATCAGCAAGTCTATCGCTGACTACCTGCTGCACGGTCCGATATTTGTGGCAGACGCAGAACAGGATCTGAATCAGGTTCAGGAAATCTTCGAACGCGATTACTCTGATCGATGGGATCCGAACGGTGCCGTGAAGCCGGACTATGCGATGCGTCCAACGCGGTCTGCGCTGGACCCCAATCGGTCGCTGGGCAGTGTGATCAAACTGCTGACACCTTCCGTCGACTATACGGAAGAGTACAATGCGTGGCTGGAATCAATTCCCGGCTATATCTACGCCATTGTCTTTATCATCAAACGGCTCTACCGAACCGATTCCGAGCGAGATTGGCGCGAGGAATTCACGGTCGACATTGTGAACGGACATCCTGGCCACGAACTGAAGTACGGCGACCGAAACGTCATTGGCGGCTATCTGCGTGTGGGATTGGTGGACGACAAGACGTGGCGAACATTCAAACTGCGTCAGGATTTCGAACCGGCTCAAAAGGTGCAGATGGAAGACGATATCACCGCATCGGTGGTGGTGCCGGGCGCCAGCCTGAAACACCTGAGTCCATTCGCCCCGCAGGCGACCAGCTACAAGTTTTCGGAGAACTGTGAATACCGATTGTTCCAGCGACCGGACGATGCGATTCACCGTGGTCTGGATAAACAAACGGAAGCGGACCTCGCTCGCAGCGACAATTTTATCGTTAATTTTGAACCACTGTCTCGCCAGCGCATCAACGAAATCTGCGAACGAGCGGTAGATTTAAGCCAGTTTACTGACCCCATGCAGGACCTGTTGCGCGATGCACGCGATGCCGGTGGCGGCTACGTCGTCTGCTCCAATACGCCTCGGAAGATTGACGGCGAAAACAGCAAAAACCCGCGCTACCTGCAGGCCCGGCCGGATCTGATTACGCCGTTCAATCGTTACGTCGCCGAAATGGGAGCTCGACTTTACCGGGCCGTCCCGGCCGACAAGCCAGTGCTGCAGCCGGTGAACGCTGTGCTTGCCGGACGACGCAATAATCCCGCCGATTACGACAACGGCATCCGGCCGCTCGCTGTTCATAATCCGATTCACTATCAGGAACTGCCTGAACTGTTTATGGACTTCATCAGCGCTTTAACGGGAAAGAGTCCATCCACGACCGGCGCCGGCAGCGAAGGGGCTCTCACCAAGGGACCGTTCAACGCTTTGCTGCCGATCACGGATCTGAACGCTGCGTTCGTCGGCTACCTGCTGACCGGTTTGCACGGATTTTCAACTCCCGCCGGACACATTGGGTCCAATGTGCGAATTGACCATGACATCAGTCTGTTGATTCCCGAAATCTGGTGCCGATTAAGTCCTGAGGAACGCACACCGCAGTATCTGATTGAGGAAGAGTTGCTTGAGAAGCTCGAAGACTTTGAGCACGAGGGCAAACAGGTCCCGGCGAGTCGACTTGGTTATCGAGTCACTTCGCGTTTCATCCGTCGATTTGCCGGACGCGTGTTTGATAACCCCAGCATGGTTTTTGACGAGGCGATTCTGCAGCCGGAGACGCAGGACGCCGCCGCTTTTGCCGATGGGATTCTGTACATCGCGGAAGCTCACGAACGTGTGGCTCGTAATTATCTTGATGACGGATCCATTGATCTTGCCTGCCCGCCACTGAGAGCTCTGCTGCACATCATGGCTGAGGGACAGTACAACGGCAAAGATGTTCATGACCCTGAGATTCGCCAGCTGTTTACTCTGGAGTCCATGCTGAAGTCGGAATGGTATGTTGAGCGTCTGAAAACGCGGCGGCAGCGTGACCAGCAGCTCTGGCAACGTCACGTCAGCTACCTGCAAAACTTCCTGAATCTGCCGGAGTTCGCGTCCGACGCCGATCGTTTGGATTTGAATTCACGAATGGAGAAGGCGAATGCTCAGCTGGCAGGACTTTCGTCGCCTGACTACCTGAAGCAGCTGCATGGCTGCATCGGAGCTGATCGGCTGTGGTAAGGTTTTAACCACTAATGTTCACTGATTGAACACTAATGATTCGCGGGACCTTGTCCCCGAAATCCACCGCCTCCTGTTCGTACTCGTGCTGCCGTATTGTTGTTTTATTAGTGTGTGATGAGTGTCCATTAGTGGTTCCCTGATTTCAGCCCTTCGTGTCGTGCATTCTTCATGTCACAGCCCTGGCAATTCTGGATTGATGTTGGTGGGACGTTTACTGATTGTATTGCCATCACGCCGGAGGGCGAATTGCGGCAATTCAAGACGCTCAGTTCTGGCGTCACCAAGGGCACGCGCGCCGATATCGTCAACGGTACTATCACGGATCCGCCTCGAATCGCCGATCCTGATGGCTTCTGGGTGGGTGCCGAACTGCGGTTGTTTTCTGCGACTGCAGAACTACTTCATGTGACGACCGTCTCAGCGTTTGATGCGGCGTCGGGCCGGTTGACCCTGGCCGATGGTGCGGCAGCTGCCGCGGCCGACGTGGAAACTTATGAACTGGACCTGCACGTATCGGCGCCCGTGCTGGCGATTCGATGGTTGCTGAGACTGCCACCGACTGCAGAATGTCCGCCCGTGCGAATGCGGTTTGGCACGACCCGTGGTACCAACGCGCTGCTGACACGGACGGGCGCCCGGACGGCGCTGATCACGACGAAGGGTTTCGCTGATGTACCGTTGATCGGCAATCAGGATCGTCCTGACTTGTTTGACCTGGATATCAAAAAACCGGAACCGTTGTTTTCGCAGGTTTTCGAAGTCGACGAACGGATGACAGCTGATGGGACCGCTCTGCATGCTCTGGAGGCAGAGCACCAGGTTCAACACCTCAAAGATGCCGGGCTGCTGACTGGTGACTTCGATTCCGTCGCCATCTGCCTGATGAATGCCTACCGTAATCCTGTGCATGAAGAACGGTTGGAGCACCTTATACGACAAGCCGGATTTGACGAAGTCAGCCGATCCTCTGAAGTCTCGCCACTGATCCGATTTGTACCGCGGTGCGACACCACTGTGCTGGATGCCTATCTTAATCCAGTGCTGCGCACGTATCTCAACCAGATTCGTGGCCATTTGCCTGGCAGCGACATTCAGGTGATGACGTCCGCCGGCGGTCTTGTGGGCAGTCACAATTTCCGTGGTCGCGATTGTATTCTGTCGGGGCCGGCGGGGGGCGTCGTGGGATTTGCAAAGGTCGCTGTCGACGAAGGATTCACGAACGCCATCGGCTTTGACATGGGAGGCACCAGCACCGACGTGGCCCGATTTGATGGACACTTCGAGGTCGAAAACGAAACGACCAAAGCGGGAGTACGCATCATGACTCCCGTGCTGGCGATTGAGACCGTAGCCGCGGGCGGAGGCAGCATTTGTGGCTTTGATGGTGTGCGACTGTTCGTGGGACCAGACAGTGCCGGAGCTGATCCCGGGCCCGCCTGCTACGGAGCGGACGGACCGCTGACGGTCACGGACCTGAATGTATTTCTGGGACGCGTCCTGCCCCGGTACTTTCCGTTCCGACTGAATATGCAGTCGGTGGAAACGCGACTGACGATACTGCGGTCGGACATGGCGGCCACCGGTGCTGCATCGTCCGGAACATCCCTGCATCAGCTGGCCGAGGGTCTGCTGCAGATCGCCGACGACAACATGGTCCAGGCCATTCGCAGAGTTTCGGTGGCGAAAGGCTATTATCCGGCGGACCACGTGCTGGTGAGTTTCGGCGGGGCGGGCGGTCAACACGCCTGCAGCATCGCTCGCAGCCTGGGAATCAAAAAAATCCTGATCCATCCCTTTGCCGGAATTCTGAGTGCTTACGGAATGGGCCAGGCCGACGTTCGTGCGATTCGCCAGGCGAGTGTGCTGCAGCCACTGACGGAGGAATCGTTGCAGCAGCTGGAGTCGACACGACAGGCCTTCGCCGCTCAGACGCGGGCTGAAGTGGTGGCTCAGGGGGTAGCGGAAGATCAGATTCAGAATTCCACGTTATCTCTTGAACTGCGCTACCGCAGCACTGATTCTTCGCTGTGGATTTCCGAACAACGCGATACAGACTTCCGTGGTCAGTTTGAATGTGAGCACCGGCGTCTGTTGGGATACATTCGGCCGGAAAAAGAGATCGAAATCGCTTCGATCCGCGTCGAGACGGTTGGGTGTTCCGGGAATGTTGCCGAGATTTCTGCCTCGGATGTTTCAGAATCCAGGGATACACAAACCCATGAACCCGAGACGGCGATCACATTCTGGAACGGCGCTGAATACGCCGCGGTCGTGCATCACCGCGACGACCTGCAGCCGGGTATGCGCATCACAGGACCTGCGATCATTTGCGAACCGACGTCGACAATCTGGATCGAGCCCCATTGCAACGCACAGATCACGGCATCCGGCACAGTGCTGGTCGAGGTTGGCGAAGACGCTGCGACCGGCGAGGCAATGGCCGCGTCCACACCGGATCCTGTGCTGCTGGAAGTTTTCAACAATCAATTCGTGTCCATCGCCGAGCAAATGGGCCAGACACTGCGGCGCACGTCAACGTCGACAAACGTTCGAGAACGACTGGACTTCAGTTGTGCCTTGTTCGATGCCGACGGACAACTGGTCGTCAACGCTCCGCATGTTCCGGTGCATCTGGGGGCCATGGAAGAAACCGTGCGTGTGATCATTGGCAATCATTCAGACATGCAGCGCGGTGACGTTTTCGTCACCAATGATCCCTACCGTGGCGGCTCGCATCTGCCGGACGTGACTGTCGTGACGCCCGTGTTTGTCGGTGATACAGATCCCGGTGGACAGCTTGCAGGTGTCTCGGCAGGACGGACGCAGCATGATTCATCATTTGAACGCCCCGCCTTTTTCGTCGCCAATCGTGCTCATCATGCCGAGATCGGCGGCATCGTTCCCGGCAGCATGCCTCCGTTCTCCACGAAACTGGCCCAGGAAGGCGTACTGATTCGCAGCCGGAAGCTGGTCGACCGGGGCGAGTCCTGTGAAGACGAGATACAGCAGCTGCTGGCTGCGGGACCGTTCCCCAGTGACCTTGCAGCACAGACTGCGTCCAACGAATTTGGTGTTCAGTTGTTACAGAGTCTGGTCAGGCGACATTCGGTCGGCACCGTCCTGGGCTATATGCAGCATATTCAGACTGCGGCTGCCAGGAAGATGCGGTTGTGTCTCTCTCGACTGGAAGATCGCACCTACAACTTCGAGGATCGACTCGACGACGGCTCAAGAGTCTGCGTCGCAATTCGGTTACAGGGCGACAAGGCGACCGTCGACTTCACCGGCACAAGTGGAGTTCATCCTGGCAACCTGAACGCGAACCGGGCCATCACGACAGCGGCCGTGCTGTACAGTTTTCGCTGCCTGCTGAATGAAGACGTCCCGCTGAATGCCGGAGTCCTTGAACCACTGACGATCGTGATTCCCGGAGGGCTGCTGAATCCGTCCGTCGGTACGTCCCCAGAAAATTCTCCGGCCATGGTCGGCGGCAACGTCGAAACCTCACAGCGTATCGTTGATGTGTTGCTGGGCGCTCTGGGGATCGCGGCGGCCAGTCAGGGAACAATGAATAATCTGACCTTCGGCGACAACACGTTTGGTTACTACGAAACCATCTGCGGCGGCGCCGGAGCAACATCGACGGCACACGGCGCGGACGCCGTTCACACGCACATGACAAATACTCGCCTGACGGACCCTGAAGTGCTGGAACAGCGGTACCCCGTGCGACTGCGGAAATTCGAGATCCGTTGTGATTCTGGTGGACAGGGGGAACATCACGGCGGTGACGGCATTGTGCGTGAGATCGAATTCCTCAAAACACTGCAGGTGTCGATGCTGTCGCAACGTCGCGAATCCAATCCTCCGTTTGGCCTGCAAGGTGCAGCAGGTGGACAGTGCGGCAGAAACACTTTGCTCAAAGCGTCTGCCACCGACACGCAGGACCTGGGCGGAGCGTTTCACACAACCGTTTCGCCAGGTGACGCCGTCCGAATCGAAACCCCGGGCGGAGGTGGATTTGGGGCGATCGAGAGCGGAGAGACGAATGACGAATGACGAATGACGCTTTGTGCCGGATGCAATCCTGCATGGACAACCGTGCCGTCCGTTACAGCCGTTTTCAAAATCACGCGGTTGTTCTGTGGCAGAATTCGCCAGGAATTTCGGCAGTGACAGGTCGAAAGCCTTGGCGGCTTTCGCTACGAAAAAAAGGAAGATGCTGCTAGGGACGTCGTCCCGTTGGTTGGCGCGGCGCGGGACAGCAGTCGGACGGACAGATGTCGTGACTGGGGGCAAACCGGCCGATGCATTCCTGAGTCGTTTCGTGTAAACGTTCCTGGATCAGCTTTCGAATCATTTGCACAAACACGGGGTGCGTATCGGGCGTGGCGGCCCGGGTCATCTGCACACCGATCTCCTCACACACAGATTTTGCTTCGTCATCCAGGTCGTACAGGACTTCAATGTGGTCGGACAGAAATCCGACGGGAGACACGACAACCCGCTCAACTCCGCCATTCCTGAGTTCACGAAGATAATCACAGATGTCGGGTTCCAGCCACGGATCCTGAGGACGCCCGCTGCGACTTTGATAGACCAGCTTCCACCGGTCCGCCGGCAGTTGCAGGCGTTCAGCAATCAGGCGGCACGATTCCGTCAACTGCTGGACGTAGTCGGACGTGTCCGCCATTGAATTCGGAATGCTGTGCGCGGTAAAGGCAACGTGGAAATCCTCGTCCGGTCCGGCATTCAATTCACAGATCGCACTCTGAACGTTCTGCGCGTTGACCTCAATAAAGTCCGGGTGATTGTAAAAGACTCGAAGTTTGTGAACTTCAACTTCGGTGGCGTCGGCCTCATCCTGGGCTGCGGAAATATTTTCGAGGTATTGACGACATCCCGAGTAGCCGCTGTAGGCAGACGTGACGAACGAAAGGACTCGTGTGGCGCCGACCTGCTTCAGTTCGCGCATGGTTTCCGGGAGCAGCGGTTTCCAGTTTCGGTTGCCCCAATAGATCGGCAGATCGATATCGTGATCATGAAGTTCGACCGTCAGGGCCGTGATCAGTTGTCGACACTGTTCGTTGATCGGGCTGACGCCGCCAAAATGGTTGTAGTGTTCGGCCACTTCCAACATGCGTGCCGGGGGTACGTTCTTTCCTCGCAGAACATTTTCCAGAAACGGAATGACGTCGTCCGGACCTTCCGGACCGCCAAAAGACACAAACAACAGGGCATCGTACGGGGGACGCACATCGTTGGGCATTGGGACTTCCGAAAAGTTCCGAGCGAATAAATGGAAAGTTGAAACAGAGTTGTATGCCGCCGCGATGGTTGGGCAACCCGCAGCAGGATTCTACGGCCGACATTCGGCCGTAGCGTAGGCGAATTGGCATCCGGATGCCGCAATAAAGGCCGAACTCCATCGCTGGGAATCTCAGCTTGCCACGTTCGGTTCTCTGTTGTGAGCATTACGCCGCTTTCCTAAACTTCCCCTCACCGGACGAGTCGGACGGAAAATGTTTCGTCTAGAGTGATGTTAAGCGTGTCTGCGGCGGAACGGATGGTCCATTCCAGATCAAACAGGGCATTGACAGAACAATCAGGTAATACCACAGATGGCCAATTATTTCTTCACCAGTGAATCCGTCAGCATGGGGCATCCGGACAAAGTTTCGGATCAGGTATCAGACGGAATTCTGGACGCGTTGCTGCAGCTGGACCCAATGTCCCGCGTCGCCTGCGAAACTTTGTGTACGACCGATCTGGTTGTCCTTTCCGGCGAAATCACGAGCGCGGCCAAAATTGACTACGTTGAGGTCACGCGGCAGGTCATTCGTGAAATCGGCTACACCAGTGACGATATTGGATTCAACGCGGACAGCTGCCGGGTGTTCTGTGCTTTGCACAGCCAGAGTGGCGATATCGCGCAGGGTGTGGACCGCGACGGTGCTGGCGATCAGGGTTTGATGTTCGGCTACGCGTGCAACCAAACTCCCGAACTGATGCCCGTGGCCATTGCGTTTTCGCACCGCATTATCAATTTGCTGGCAGAAAAACGACAGCAGGGCGAAGTCGACTGGTTGCGACCGGACAGCAAGAGTCAGGTCACCGTCGAATACGATGGGGCAAAGCCTGTACGGATCGACGCGATCGTTGTGTCCACCCAGCACTCTCCCGATGTTAGTCAGGAAGATATTACTGCTTATGTGAAGAAGGTTGTGAAGGAAGCCATTCCCAACGACCTGCTGGACGACAACACGAAATACCATATCAATCCGACCGGGCGATTTGTGGTCGGTGGACCTCATGGTGACACGGGTCTGACAGGTCGCAAGATCATTGTCGACACTTACGGCGGCTGGGGACGCCACGGCGGCGGTGCTTTCTCTGGCAAAGATGCCACAAAAGTTGACCGTTCAGCAGCCTACATGGGCCGGTACGTGGCCAAGAATATCGTTGCCGCCGACCTGGCGGACGAGTGCGAAGTGCAACTGGCATATGCCATCGGGGTCGCAGATCCGGTCAGCGTTCGCGTCGATACCAACGGCACTGCGAAGGTCGCCGAAGAGAAGATCCAGGCGGCAGTGCAGGAAATCTTCCCTCTGAATCCGAAGGGGATTATCGAACACCTTGAACTGCGTCGACCGATCTTCCGCCATACGGCCCACGGTGGACACTTCGGTCGCAGCGAAGCGGACTTCAAATGGGAAGCCACAGACATGGTCGACAAACTGAAGTCTGCTGTGAGTTAGTTGGACGGTGCCACTTTTGTTCGAACAGCAGCAAATACAAGCTCGAAGCGCAAGCGAGTGTGTTTGCAGCCGTCATCCACTCGCTTGCGATTTGAGCTTGTATTGGGAGATTCTGGCGCGGTCCCGTTAACATGTTTTGGAAAAACGCGGCCCGTTTATCGCATCAACAAGGCAGGGAGCCATGATTGAACCGGGTGCAACCAACCGAGCGTCTCGGAACCGCAGATTCGTCGCGCTGATGGCATGGGGCGGTCTGGTGCTGACCAGCTTCTTTTTGTGGGACGCGCGTCAGGTCGGAGGCATTCGAGCTACGGTGGCAGAACCGATCTGTTTTCTGTTGGCATCATTTGCGGCGATTGTGGGTATCTTCGCCTGGATACTGTTCAATCCGAATCGGCGATCAGCCAGGGAATCTCCGTCGCTGTTTTTTGCGGCGGCAGCGACGCTGTTTCCGCCTCCAATTATTGGATTTTGTCTGATGCCCGTAGATTCGCCATTGCGGGGTTGGCTGGCGTTTGCCGTGTTCATGTTGTGCGTGATCGCCGCCCTGAGCCATATTCCCGCTGAGTTTATTGGCGTTCCGCGAGGTCGTCACACCTATCTGATCCCAATTCCGGCGTTCGATCGCGTGATGGACTCGGCGTTGGATCCCAACGCCGAGTGGTTTAGATTCACGGATCTGTCGCAAATCGTCACCGACACAGAACGTCCGTCGCTTGCTCCCCGAGCATACCGGCAACAGGAGAGAATTCGGTCGGAGCCCCGCAGGCAGGTGAAGATTCGTCCTGCATCCGACGTGGACGACATTCTGGGGACGGACTTCGAGCTGAGCTTGTTGGGCGACGCACTGGATGACGATGAGATCGCTGGTGACCGTTCGACGCCGCAGCAACACGTGGAATTTCGTCGGCCAGAGTACAAACTGCCCCGTCCGGAAGACGGTCGGTCGGAAACACGAGACCGACAACGGCGCCGAAGTTCCAACCCCGTCAGCGAAACGGCGAGTCCTATTGCGGACGCAACAAGCGCCTTTCCGGCAGTATTGCCGTTGCCGGCGGTACCGCTGCCACCTCAGTCCGGTGGAGCCGTCCTGGAACGTCCGACCGCCGGGGAAGGCCTGTCCCTGGGCACTCCGAGTGTCTCCACGACAACAGTAATGCCGCCAGCCGTAGATGACGTTGAAGCTGAAGAACGTGCGGCCGAAGAACGTGCGGCCGAAGAACGTGCAGCCGAACAACGTGCGGCCGAGAAACGTGCTGCTAAAGAACGTGCTAAGAACGTGCTGCTGAAGAACGTGCTGCTGAAGAACGTGCTGCTGAAGAACGTGCGGTCGAGAAACGTGCAGCTGAAGAACGTGAAGCCGAGCAACGCAAGGCTGAAGGGCCAGCGTCACCCGAATTAAGTCGGACCCAGGACGAAAGCGGCGGTGAAGTGGTCGAAGGCGTCATGAAAGTGCGGTTCGACAAGGGACAGAAACGGGCCAATTTGCACGTCCCGTTTTCGCCACCGCTTGCGGGCATGCCGGACGTGGAGTGTGAATGTGTTGGTGATGAGTCGTTGCGGCTGAAGGTGCCGGTTCGTCAGTCCTACGGAATTCGCATTGAGGTGCGGCGGTCGAACGCCGACGAAGCGCTGGACACCGAAGTCGGCTTCGCGGCCGTCTACACGAAAGAATAGATCGGGGAGACTGAGTCTTTTCGAAACACAGGCGTTCTTCGCGGCATTTGTGTTCTGAATGGGCTATGCTGCTGTCTTCACGACAGTACGGAATTCCTCTGCCCATCAACGCGCGATGCAACGAATAAAGGTCATTGATTCTCACACTGGTGGCGAACCGACGAGAATTATTGTCGACGGTGCCCCGGACCTTGGCCTTGGCTCTCCAGCCGAGCGGGTAGTTCGTTTTCGTGAGCAGTTCGATCATATTCGAAGGGCCATCATTCTTGAGCCACGAGGTTCCGACGTTTTGGTGGGTGGTCTGCTGTACGTTCCGTCCGACACGTCGTGTGCGGCGGGTGTCATCTTCTTCAACAACGCTGGCTATCTGCAGATGTGCGGCCACGGCACCATTGGACTCGCCGTGACCTTGGCTCACATGGGGCGGTTGGCGATCGGCGAACACCGCATCGAGACGCCTGTTGGTGTGGTGACGGCAACGTTGCTGGATGCACATCGCGTGGCCGTCAGGAATGTTCCATCCTACCGATATCGGAAGGCCGTGTCCGTGGCTGTCGAGGGTTACGGCTCTGTCACAGGCGACATCGCATGGGGCGGTAACTGGTTTTTTCTGGTGGCTGATCATGGTCAGTCGCTGGAGTCGAATCGTTGCGACGAATTGACCGACTTTGCCCGGCGCATCAGTGCCGGACTGAAGCGCAACGGCATCACGGGGGCTGACGGAGCTGTAATTGATCACCTCGAATTGTTCGGGCCACCGTCGAGTTCTGAAATTGCCGACAGTCGCAATTTCGTCCTGTGTCCGGGCGGCGCTTACGATCGGTCTCCCTGTGGTACCGGCACCAGTGCCAAGCTGGCTTGCCTGGCAGCGGATGGCAAGTTGTCGCCGGGCGAAACGTGGCGACAGGAAAGTCTTGTCGGCAGCGTTTTTGCAGCCAGTTTCGAATTCATGGCAGATGGCGTTCTGTCGCCTGCGACTTTGGACGATGAACGAGCGATTGTGCCCACGATTACCGGTTCGGCCTGGGTGACAGGTGAGTGCGATTTAATTCTGGATGATTCTGATCCGTTTCGTCACGGGATCTGCTGATGAGCAATGGTGAAAAACACACGGTGGTGATCGGGGGCGGAGTTATCGGTGCATTTTGCGCATGGTATCTCACGGCCGCCGGCCGCAGGGTCACGATCATCGATCGCGGCGAATTCGGTGCCGGGTGTTCTCATGGAAACTGCGGCTACGTTTCGCCCAGCCATGTTCTCCCGCTGACGGCACCGGGCCAGATAGGTCGCGGACTAAAGGGCATGATCAGTCGCAACTCGGCGTTGCGGATTCATCCACGAATGTCACCTACATTCTGGAAATGGATGATCAGGTTTGCGTTGCGCTGCAACCGCAGAGACATGCTGCAGGCCGGAAGAGGGAGAACGGCTCTACTGGAATCTTCCCGCAAACTCTATGACGAGGTCATCACGACGCAGGGGCTGCAGGTGGAGTGGAATACGGACGGGCTGCTGTTCGTCTACCGCGACCAGCCGGAATTCGAAAAGTACGAGGCCACGGATAAGTTGTTGCGAGATGAATTTGGCGTGGCGGCCGAACCAATCAGCGGCGAACAGCTGTCTGAGATGGAGCCGGCGTTAAAGACCGGACTTGCCGGTGCATGGCACTACAGAAATGATGCGCATCTGCGGCCCAACCTGCTGATGGCCGAAATGCATCGCACGTTGCTGGAATCAGGTGTGCAGATCCTGTCGCAACGCGAAATGAAGGGCTTTGAAGCTTCTGCGGCCGGCACAGCGGCTGCTGTTTCTACCAACAGCGAGAAGATTGAAGCCGATGAATTTGTTGTCGCGACTGGTCCGCTGACGCCGATGCTGAATACTGCGCTGGGGTGCCGCATCCCCATTGAGCCCGGCAAGGGCTACTCGATCACGATGGCTCGGCCAAAAATCTGTCCGCGTTATCCGATGTTGCTGGAAGAAGCCCATGTCGGCATTACACCATTCACCAACGGGTACCGAATTGGCAGCACGATGGAGTTTGCCGGATACGACTCAAGACTTAGTCCCGAACGATTGCAGTATTTACGCAACGGTGCCACGGAATATCTTGTCGAGCCCACGGCTGAGCCCGTGGAAGAAGAATGGTTCGGCTGGCGACCGATGACATGGGACGGGCTGCCCTACATCGACCGCACACCGCGATTCGGCAACGTCTGGGTCGCAGCGGGACATAATATGCTGGGACTCAGTATGGGGCCGGCCACCGGTAAGTTGATCTCCGAAATGATTACTGGCCAGTCGCCCCACATCGATTGCAAACCGTATTGTATCGGACGGTGAGACGGCTGCGTTGCGGCTGGGAGACATGACATACGCACGCAGCGCAAGTGTGTTTCACTGGTGCACGAGACCCACTCGCTTGCGCGTCGAGCTTGTATTGAGGCCCCTTCGAGGGGCTTTCCTCATACCATCGGCAGAGCCGGTGGTGTTTATTGCTCGATGATTTCAATCTGCTGATCAACCGTTGACACCGAAACGTCCGCCGTCTGACCGTTGGGCCATGTAACCGACACGGACTTCACGGCACTGTGGTCGCCCAGTCCAAACGTCAACGGAAGTTCGACCTGCGACTGGTAACTGCACGTCGGCATCACGGTCCGAGTCAGCACAGTGTCGTTTGACAGTGTGACGCGCACCGTTGCTCCGATGGCGTCCCGATTCGATTTGCTTCCTGTCAGGCGAAAGCGAAGCCAGTGGTTGCCCGTCTGCTGGTCATTACGCAGTAAACGCGGTTTTCCACCGGACGACAGCAGCAGCACGTCCAGATCACCGTCGCCGTCAATGTCGGCTTGAGTGGCTCCTCGACCAACCATTCGTTTTGTAAAGTCCGCCCCGACTTTTTCTTCCGGGACGACCATGAACTCGTTGTCATAATCGACGCCACAGTTCCATAACAGCTGAGGCGGTTGCTCGTAGTACTGACTGGCCTGAACCTTCTGAATGTCGTGCTCCAGGTGTCCGTTGCAGCTAAGAATATCAAGGCGACCGTCCAGGTCGATGTCGGCAAACATCACACCGAAAGTCAGTTCGACCCGAGTCACCGGACCGATTCCGTTACTGACCGCTTCGTCGCGATAAATCGGTACCGGCAGCCCCGGAGTCTGACAGACATACAGGGCCGTCATTTCGTTGGCAAAGTTACCGATGGTGATTCCCATGGCATCGGAATTGCGGAAACAGGCGGCATCGATTCCCATCGCCCCTCGTGCCTTTCCGTTATTGTCAAAGGCGATGCCTGAGGCCTGAGCGTTCTCCAGAAACGTTCCGTCCTGCTGATTGATCAGCAGCAGGTTCTGAACCGTATCGTTAGCAATCACCACGTCCAGACGACCGTCGGAATTGACATCCGCAAATGTCAGACCAAGGGACTTCGCCATCGGTTCGTCAGTGTCCGGATTCCTGATTTGGACGCCGGCGGCATTTGACACGTCGGTGAATTTTCCGGCACCGTCGTTGCGATACAGCAGCGGAAACGTCCCCCTGAATTCTGTCGGGCGACCATAGGCCCGTTGGGTTCCATCCAGCTTGAATCCAAAGCTCAGGTCTTTTTCACGAGACCACTCGATGTAATTGGAGACGAACAGATCCAGGTCACCATCCAGATCGTAGTCGAACCAGCCGCAACCCGTGCCCCAGCTATCGTCCGGTCCCGCCACGTCTGCCGCGGCCGTGATGTCCTCAAACTTTCCGCCGCCGGTGTTGCGGAATAGTCGGTTCGGGCCGACGGCCGTGATGTACAGATCCACCAGCCCGTCGTTGTCGAAGTCACCGCAGGCGACGCCGTTACCGTAGAAAGAAACATCCAGTCCTGACCCGGCGGTGACATTCGTGAAGTAACCGCTGCCATCATTTTCATAAAGTGCAGAAGTGGGCGCCGTTTCCATCTGTTGCTGTGCCCCTGGCCAGACGGTGGAATTTACGCAGATGATGTCCTGATCGCCGTCGGCATCAAAGTCAAAAAATGCACCGCCACCGCCCATGGTTTCCGGCAGCAGCTTTTCGGCATCTGCCCCCTGCCCGGCACCGTTTTCGTGAATGAAGTCGATGCCGGCCGAATCGGTGATGTCCACGAACTGAATCGTTGGGATTTCCAGCGCCGGCAGTTCTCGTGCCTGCGGCAGCACTGGCGCTTCCTCTTCGTCCGTCACGACCGCCTGCTCGTCCATCTGCAGAACGAACAGCACACCGGCGATGGCCGCCACAGTGGCCATGACCGCCAATGACACCTTCATAGCCGTGCCGACCACGTCGTCGTTTTCAGGGATTTCCGGTGGCGTGGTTTTTGCGGGCATTGATTGACTATCCTGGTGCTGTAGATCCGTCGCGGACAGGCCGATTGTCCGTTCTCGTACGATTCCTACGTGTTTTGCTGGCTGTTGGTGAACAGAAATTGTCCGGGAAAGGCCAACCAATTTCGGGGGCAGTCCGGCCAGGCGTTGCTCAGGATCAGTTGGCACGCCCCCCAAGGTATCGGAAACGATCCTTTCTTCCACGATAAGGCCGACTATTCTGCGGACGGCAGGGAAAGCACTGGTGTGGCAGCCCGGTTTTGAAGTGCGGGCAACGACGACTGTACCAGGTGATATGGCCATCGGAAATGAAGCACGGATTGACGAGGGACAGTGCCGATAACGTTGCCCGGGGGCTATGACCGGGCCCGGCATCAGGAGTGATGCTTCCATTGTAAGGAGGGCAAAATGTTGTCGATTCGAATGAACTTCATTGGGCTGATTGCGGCCGTGTTGTTCTCAAACTGCGTGTCTGCTCAGAACTTTGAGCGGTACCGTCCGCAGACTTTGACGCCTGAGCCGATTACGCGGCCCGATCTCCAGGATGCTCCGCCACCCGTCCAATTGCGAATAGGCTCTTTCGCCGGCTCCACCAGTGAACGTGACGTTGCCTCCAGCGTTGAGCGTCGTTGTGCCATCGTGACTGCCGATGGAAAAGACTCCGCCCTGTCCCAGCTGAGAATAGGCAAAGAAGGAAGCGGTTCCACCGGAAAACGTGACATTGCCGTCCACGTTCAGAATCGTTGTTCCGCGGTGGTTGCCACGGGCGGAAAATCCTCCCTGCCCCAGCTGTGAATAGGAACCGTACCCACTTCCAGCGGAAAACGTGACGTTGCCTGCCACGTCGAGAGTTGTTGTTCCGCTGTGATCGCCAAGCGCACTGAGTCCGCCCTGACCAAGCTGCGAATAGGAACCGTGTGCGCTCCCACCAGAGAAGGTGACGTGGCGGGCCGCTGAAATATTAATATTTGACGTGGCAGCGGCTTCGATTTCCTGTATTGCGTTGGACGTGTTCTGGTCGGCGCCGACGTGACCGACCTGTGCATAGTTGAATTCATAGTTGGATGTCGAATCGGAACCGCCGGTGGCGATGATGTCGTTTGTTGTATGTACCGTGATGTTGCCGTTCACGACGGGAACCGCCCCCAGGTTTGCACCGTCCTGAGCAATCCCGTCGCTGACCTGAAAACCCAGCTGGGCGAATCGTCCGTCAGCTCCGGTTCCTAATCCGCCCTGCAGAGCTACGTCGTGAGCGAACACATTCGTGTTTCCGCTGCGGCTGCCGACGGCGACGCCGTCTGCTTGAGACCCATCGCCGACAAAGACGCTGCCCATGTTGTTGCCGAACAGTGTCGTGCTGGTCACGTCGGCGGCACCAAATGTGGCAGAATCAAAGGCGGTGGTCCATCCCACCCGGCCACGGCATTCACATCACCGCCCGTATCGTTACGGTTCTGTACGCTGGCGTTGAAGTTGATGTTTCGATGAGCCAGAAAGGTCAGATCATTGGTCGAATCATAGAGAATGTCCGAGTTGACCGTGATGTCGCCAGGGTCGGTGTTCACTCCCGATGAGCCGTGGTTGGTGTCGTCCGCACTGGTTTGAACTGTGACATCGTTCCCTGTCAATGCATTGGCAATGTGAAGTGCTTGCGCTACGTTAATAATGTAGCTGAACGGGTCCAGCAACAAGTGGCCTTCCCCGGTATCCACGGTGCCCGCAAAATTCAGGTTCTGTTTACCGGAAACTTCCACTGATCCGCCACTACCCAGTGGAGCACCCTGCGCGTAGATCTGGCCCGTAAACGATGTGTCTCCATCGGACCACAGCACGACGGTACCACCGTCGCCACTGTCCGTGGCGTTGGCCATGATCACCGAATCGGCATCCACGACCGTGGACTGCGAATTCGCAATCGAATCATCCTTGCCCTGGAAACCACCACCGATATTGACCGTGCCTCCGCCGTTAGTGCCTGATGCGTCGATCGTGGCAGACTTCAGTTCCACGGCATCACCGGTGACCAGCACCTGACCGCCGGTTTCACCCCCAGCGTTGTCCTGTTTTGCGGCGGCGATCAATCCTTCCTGCAGCACTGTGCCGCCGGGACTCACGAGGTAAACCTCACCGCCTACTTCCAGTGCTCCAGTGGCTCGCAGAGTGCCACTGGAGCGAATCAGTCCGGCCGTCTGACTGATGCCGTTCTGCAGAGTTTCCTGATCGGCCTGAGTATACGTGCCACCCGCGTTCAACTGCACGGTGCCGCCGGTCAGCAGGTTGATGCTGCCGCCATCACTTTTGATCAGGCCTTCGTTAATCACCTGACCACCGATCAAAGCGACTCCACCGCTGCCGGTATGAATCGTGCCCTGGTTAATAATGCTGGCGTCGCTTGATCCGGAAAACTGCAGCGGTCCGCCGTCCAGAAATGCCTTGTTGGAAATGTCCAGAACCGAAGCCGTAAAGCCGTTGGTGTTGATGACTCCCGACGGTCCCACGATCACACCCGATGGATTCACCAGATAAACGTTGCCGTTGGAACTGAGCGTGCCGTAGATCCCCGACGGGTTATTCGGCGTGACCACTCGATTCAATACGGCGGAATTTGCACCCAGCTGATTGAAGTTGGCGGAATGGCCGGCGCTGATGTTGAAGCTGTCCCAGTTGATGACGGTGCGATCTGTGTGAGTGATCACATTCAGATCGGCCCCCTGCTGAGAAATCGTGGCGGCTCCACCTACGACGACGGCTCCATCCTGAGCAAACGCCAGCGAACCGCCGACAAGCTGTTGAAACAGTACTGCTATTGTTGTGGCCAGCCTTGTGGCTCTGGAAAAGGTGTGTTTTTTCATATTGTTTGTCAGGCCGCTGGTGATCACCTGGACGACCGATGTCCCGTACTGTCAAAAAAATGCTGTGTCGCAGACACTCGAATCCCGCATTATTGCGGCGTTGTGATAACGGACGACCAAGGCAAAGTCACTGGTTTTTTCTGCGGATGTTTCGTTGCTCCCCTCCTGCAGGCGGGCGGCAGAAGGGGGGCGTAGTCGCCCGCTGCCAGCGGGCTGTGCGGTTCAAACAGCACACAGGCTGCGTGCACTACAGGGGGCTGTGCGTGTACCTCAACGGGCGGCTAACCAGATTTGCGGGGAATGAAACGGTGCGTGCGAGTACACACCGTCCCGTTTTCGAGTTCCGACGCAGCTTTGCGTCTGAGGTCGAAGCTGTTGATGTACGCTGCCGGCCGGTTCGTATCCGTTCTCAGCGGCAGGAATGGAAGCCGGATTGGGCAAAAACACGTGGGGCAATTTCGGGAACCACTGGTTGAGACCTGAATTTCGGTGTACATTCCGAAGCTCGAAGGTGCGTTCTGCCGAGTTTTGTCAACAGATTCGCCTTCCGCAGATTGCAACCGTTTTACTGGCGCCGGGCCGTTTTCAGCAGGTTATTCGATGACGATTTCCATGACGGATTATTTCCGGACGCGTAAAGCTGACCGGAAAAAGGAAACTCGGTACCTGAATGTGATCAATAAGGACAGCTGTACGTCGTGTAATTCGTGTGCCACGGTCTGCCCGGTGGACTGCATTTATGAGGTTGTCAGCCCGGTTCCGTCCGAAAGTTATCACCAGATTGATACGGCCCGCTGTATCGGCTGTCAGATGTGTTATCGATCACCCAATGATAGCAGCGAATTCTATCAGCTGACGATCTGTCCGTGGAACGCTATCGACATGCTTCGCAATCCCAACGTGAAGCCCGACGCAACGTCGGTTCTGGAACCCTACTACCTGGGATCAACGGCCGACCTGCCGTGGACCAAGCTGGAAGAATACGCCTACCAGCTGTTTCTGGACGGTGAAGTCTTCATTCCCGCCGCCGAAGAAACCATGCATGGCTTCTTTCACATCCTGCAGGAAGAGGCATGGATGTACAGCGAAGACGACGATGTCCGCTTTGTGCTGGAAGAAACCAGTGGCACCGAAGGCTACGTCCGCTACTCAGCAACAGAACCCGGCCGCGATCTGCTGGACGTCATTTTCCAGGACTACAAGCGGATCTTCATGGACTGACGTTTCGTCGAGGCGAATTCTGCAAACTGATACAAGCACGCTGCGCAAGCAAGTGTTCTTCTTCATTCACAGCGGAATCATTTACTCACTCGCTGGCGCAACGTGCTTGTACGGCGGCCGTGCTCAGACCAACGGATTCCTCGGACGTTCTTACTCCAATCCCTGCGCCGCCAGCCAGCGTTCCGCGTCCAGGGCGGCGGCACATCCGGTTCCCGCCGCCGTGACTGCTTGCTTGTAATGGTCATCGGCCACATCGCCTGCCGCAAAGACACCTTCAACACTGGTGTTGGTGCGATGTGACACCGGCCAGATCACGTATCCCTTGTCGTTTGTCTGCAGCTGTCCTTTCAGGAAGTCTGTGTTGGGAGTGTGGCCGATCGCTGCGAAGTAACCGGTGGCTTCCAGCTCTTCGGTCTTCTCGGGATCGATCGTGCTGCGGATACGAACTCCGGTGACTCCATTTTCGTCATCGCCCAAAACCTCATCGATATTTGAGCTCCACTTAACCGTGATCTTTTCATTGGCCAATGCTCGGTCGGCCATGATCTTGCTGGCACGAAACTCGTCGCGGCGATGCACGATGTAGACGGTGGATGCATACTTCGTCAGGAACGTGGCTTCTTCCATGGCGCTGTCGCCGCCGCCGACAACGACCAGGGGTTTGCCACGGTAACGTGGCATGGCCCCGTCGCAGACGGCACACGCGGACACTCCCATGTTCTTGAACTTCTCCTCTGAATCCAGACCCAGATAGTTGGCCCGTGCTCCGGTGGCAATAATGATCGCGTGGCTTTCAAATTCCGTCCCGCCCAGGCTTTTCAATTTGAAGGGACGTTCCGACAGATCCAGTTCCGCAATGTCATCGGTAATGATGCGGGCACCAAAATTCATGGCCTGTTGCCGCATCAACTCCATCAGCTCCGGGCCGGACACGCCTTCTTTAGCGTGTGGTGCCATGTATTTCCGTTTTTTTTCGTCAATCGAAGTGTCCAGAAACGCGGTCAGATCGCCCGACGGGAACCCCGGATAGTTTTCGACTTCCGTGGTCAATGCCAGCTGGCCCAGCGGCAACGTCCCTTTCAGCCGGTTGTCTTCATTGAAGGCGCCTTCATAAACAATCGGTTCCAGATTCGCTCTGGCGGCATAAATGGCGGCTGTCCATCCGGCGGGGCCGGACCCAATGATCGTGATTCGTTCTGGCATGTTGTCGTCCTTGAGATCTGACCGTTGAGGCAGTCAGGTCAGTTGATTTAAACGCCCGCTCTTGTGTGTGAAGTTCGTTGTGCGGCGGAAAGATACCTGAGCCGATCCGTGTGAACAACGGTGCAGACCCACTGAACGCCGCAAACCTGAAGTTCACGTGGAGAACGGAGAGTACAGGGCGCATTGAAAAAGGCGACCGTAGATGACAGTCGCCCTGTTAGAGCAGTTTACTTATTGTCGTGGACGATACTGGCTCGTGGGAGTAACGAAACTGCTATTGAAAAGCGTTCTTCACAGCCACAAGTCAGCGTGAAACGCTGTTGGTACTCACAAAATGACGTAATGAGTCGCCTGGGACTTACAGCCGAATTCGACCATTTGGCAGTGGCACTGAAATCCATCTTGCCGGTCGCTGTTGCCGGCGGCTGGAGGACACCAGAGTGCGACTGGTGACCGCATTTCGCGAATCGCCCGCCAGTCTGTGCATGGAGAGCACGTCGACATGGCTGCTGCGGAAAGAGCGGGACACGGAAGCTCGGTCAACGGATGTATCCGGACTCAGGAAATCTTTGACGTCGATTTCTGTGCCTAAACCAGTGTTACCCTGCTCCGCCGTCGGCTCATCGTCAGAAGAATCATCGGCCTCATCTTCGTCAACAGGATTACTCATTGGAGGCTTGTTTACGCCACGGTTTTGGGCATCGTCGAATTCTTTTAACGGAGGAAATTCTTCTTCGGTTGTACGAAGACTGCCGTCAGGGTTAAACAGTGATGGCGGGGCTGATGACGTGTCATCTGATGACTCATCGCCTGTTGGATTCCGCGGCTTCGTCCAGTCTCTTCCCGATGACGGTGGAGCCGAGAAGTCGCCGCTTGGCTCTGTGTCATCGCCGGAAAAATCATCGTATCCTCGGCCCGGCTTTTCATCATCAACCGGATCGAAGGTGCGATTTGTACTGCCCGATTCAGAATCAGTCTTGGGGCTGCCTGAGGTTTCAGTGCCTCAGCCTGGGTTTGTGTAGCAGGCGTTCGTGCAGCAATTCGA
>LWDU01044232.1_pt1 | contig 26678 bp, 27 predicted proteins | sample 727161 | NCBI WGS metagenome assembly LWDU01 (sample SAMN04566230, study PRJNA314399) | hydrothermal vent metagenome | isolation source: deep sea hydrothermal plume seawater | place: Mexico: Gulf of California, Guaymas Basin | collected 2004-07-11
TTCGAGGAATTGTTGACAAGGAGTTAAACCTTGAAACTGTTAAATTGATTGGTCTAGCTATTGGTAGTGAGTCCATTTCTAAAGGCGAGAGGGGTATTGTTGTTGGGCGTGACGGAAGGCTTAGCGGTGTAGAGCTAATGAGTGCGTTGGTGGATGGACTTAAACAGAGCGGGTGTCATGTTGTTGATATAGGTATGGTTCCAACGCCATTGGTATACTACAGCGCATACACTAAAGCCTCTACCTCTGGAGTTATGATCACTGGATCACACAACCCACCAGAATATAACGGATTAAAGATGATAATTGCTGGTGAAACTATTGCTGGAGAGCGTATTCAGAAACTTTTTCATAGAATCATGGCGAACGACTTCAGTTATGGGTCAGGAACCTCAACTAAGGTCGACGTTGAAAGCGACTATATTGGCAGAATTAAGTCAGATATTAAGCTTGATAAGAGGTTACACATTGTTGTAGACTGCGGCAACGGGGTTGCTGGAAAGGTTGCACCAAATTTATTCGAACAGTTGGGAGCAAAGGTGACTAAACTGTTTTGCATGGTTGATGGAAATTTCCCTAACCACCACCCTGACCCATCTAAGCTAGAAAATCTTCAAGACTTAATTAACGAAGTTAAAGAGGTGAAAGCAGACATGGGTTTTGCTTTTGATGGTGACGGTGATAGGTTGGGTCTAATTGACAACAAGGGTAATGTGATTTGGGCAGACAGGCAGATGATTCTTTATTCTAGAGATATACTGAAACGCAACAAAGGAGCTAAAATTGTATTCGATGTCAAGTGCTCATCCGTTCTAGCTAAAGACATTACCGAGCATGGCGGCGAACCAATAATGTCACGCACAGGACACAGTTTTATAAAATCTACACTCAAAGATACCGGTGCAGAACTCGGTGGTGAGATGAGTGGTCATATATTTTTCAAAGAGCGCTGGTACGGTTTCGACGATGCTATATATGCAGGCGCACGATTACTGGAAATTATGTCTAAAACAGATAAAACTTGTGAACAAGTTTTTGCAGATTTGCCTAACAGTATTAATACCCCAGAGATTAACATTCACTTTGAAGAGCATGGCCAACAGTTCGAAGCTATGGACAAACTATCTTCGAGCATTGACTTTCCTGGAGCCGAAATAAATACCATAGATGGTGTTAGAGTAGACTATAACAATTATTGGGGCCTAGTTCGCCCTTCCAACACAACGCCGTGCTTAGTTCTTAGGTTTGAAGCGGACGATGAGAAAAATTTAATTATCATTCAACAAGAGTTCAAAATTTGGCTAGAAAGAAACAATATTAACGCTAGCAACCTTCTAATTTAATTATAAACATTGAAGGTACTAACTACAACATACCTTCGCTAATAATAAAATCAATAATTTCACTAACGCCAACAGACTTCTTCAGGTTTGTGAATACATAAGGCTTTTCAACTCTCATTCTTTTAGTATCGCTTTCCATAACCTTTAATGAAGCCCCTACATATGGCGCTAAGTCAATTTTATTAATCACTAGTAAGTCTGAACGAGTAATTCCAGGGCCACCTTTTCTTGGTATTTTTTCACCCTCAGCAACGTCAATAACATAAATAGTAATATCCGCAAGTTCAGGGCTAAAAGTCGCAGATAAATTATCGCCCCCACTTTCTACAAAAACAATATCTAGGTCTTTAAATTTTTCACTCAAATCTTCTATGGCGGCAAGATTCATGGAGGCATCTTCTCTGATAGCCGTGTGAGGGCATCCACCAGTTTCTACGCCGATAATTCGATCCGCATCTAAAGCATGACTTGCTGTTAAAAACATTGCATCCTCTTTGGTGTAGATGTCGTTAGTTACGACAGCTATTTGATAATTGTTACGCATAGATTTACATAATAAGTCCAATAGAGCTGTCTTGCCTGATCCTACTGGCCCACCTATACCTATACGTAGTGGTTGATTTTCATTCACTTTTTCCTCCTATGATCTAAAAATTCTAGTGTATTGTGTTTCATGTAGGCTACTTGCGATTGCCAATGCTGGTTGAGATCTACCAATATCTGAGTCGTTTATTTCCATCGATTGTTTTATAGCATTAGGTACTAATTCCAACAATTTATGGAGTAACTGTTGGCCTTGTGTTTGACCTAGAGGAATAATCTTAACAACTGCAGATACTTGATTTTCAAGCCATGACCAGCTATATCCTAATAGTAATTCTGTGACTGGTATATTCCAGTGAGAACCAATCAATGCAAAACCAGACAAGTGATTTTTATTGATTACATTCTTCCAGTCGCTGATTATTGAATTATTCAAGCCTTCCAAGACTTTTGTAAGTGCCCGACCACGATTCATCTCTTCTTGTCTTAGTTCACTTGTTTCTCTACAAGATAACAATAGATGACCCAACCTAACAACTTCTTCAACATTATTGCAATTACATGCATAATAAAGTTTTTTCAAAATAGGAAGGTCGGTATAAGTTAACCCACAATAAAGTTGTGAGCTAATCCACTTATATGCATCATCCTTATCAATAATCCAACCCTCTTCGACAGCTGTCTCTATACCCTGAGAATAAGTAAAACTTCCTATTGGAAGTGTTGGACTCATCAAGCTCATGAGCCTAAGAGTTACAAGGGAATCTGTATTAATGGTGGTGTCCATTGTTAGAATGATGGGAGCTGTAAGCTCCTTTTTCTGGGTGGAAAGGCATTAACTCAGAGATCACTTTTAATCCAACACTATTTATCATTTCATCAAGAACGTGATCATGCCTATAATGTACGCTTTTTTTAGTAATTTGTAATTCAACATGCCGATTACCTAAATGATAACAAGCACGTGCTAACAATAATGAATCATCGGAATAAATTGAAGATAGTAGTTCTGCTGCTGCAACAACTTTAACAACAAACCCATCATTAGTTGCAATATAATCGCCATCCTCAAGAATATTGCCTCTTTGCATAAATATGCCAACCTCTTCACCAGAATCTAGCTGAGTTTTAAGTCGACTTTTTATTCTATGCTCAAGAGCTAAAGTAACAATTCCATCAATCTTTTCAGTTGTGGTAATTTTATTAATAAATTCTCTCATAGTTAAAATAAAAAGTATCTCTGGGCTAATGAAAGTTCTTTTGCTGGCTCACAAACTAGGAGTACACCGTCAGCCTTTACCTCATAGGTCTGAGAGTCGACCTCAATATTAGGCTGATAATCATTGTGAACCATTGACGACTTAGAAATAGATCTGCAATCTTTTACCGCTCCTATCAATGACTTTAATCCGAGTTGCCCGACAATACCTTTGTCAATACTTGCTTGAGATAAAAAAGTCATCCTAGTGTTAAGACGGGCAGACCCTAGCGATCCAAACATTTTTCTATAGTGTACTGGCTGTGGAGTAGGTATAGATGCATTAGGATCACCCATAGGGGCTGCAACAATCATGCCTCCTTTAATAATTAGACTAGGCTTAGCACCAAAAAATTTTGGCTTCCATAGTACAATGTCTGCTAATTTTCCAACTTCAATAGAGCCTACTTCATGCGCTATACCGTGTGTAATAGCTGGGTTAATTGTATACTTAGCAACATACCTCCTAGCCCTAAAATTATCATTTTCAAAATCCTGATCTACGTTCAAATATCCTCGTTGTATTTTCATTTTATCTGCTGTTTGCCAAGTCCTTGTAATCACTTCACCAACACGTCCCATTGCTTGAGAATCAGAAGAAATCATAGAAAATGCACCTAAATCATGCAATATATCCTCTGCGGCAATAGTTTCCCTTCGTATTCTTGATTCAGCAAAGGCTACATCTTCTGCTATTGAGGCATCTAAGTGATGACACACCATTAACATGTCAAGGTGCTCATCTATTGTATTGGTTGTGTATGGTCGTGTTGGGTTTGTTGAAGATGGTAAAACATTGCTATATCCACATGCCTTAATAATATCTGGGGCATGTCCACCACCTGCACCTTCTGTGTGATAAGTATGTATAGCACGGCCCTTAAAAGCGGCAATGGTGTCCTCAACAAAGCCTGACTCATTTAGTGTATCTGTATGGATAGCAACCTGAATATCAAAATTTTCCGCTACAGATAAGCAATTATCTATAGCTGCAGGTGTTGTACCCCAATCCTCATGCAATTTTAATCCCATTGCACCTGCCAATACTTGCTCTTCTAGCGGCCTTGGTAAGCTTGCATTGCCTTTACCCATAAATCCTAAATTCATGGATAAATCTTCTGACGCCTCTAACATTCTATGAATATTCCAAGGACCTGGTGTGCATGTTGTGGCATTAGTACCTGCCGATGGTCCAGTACCTCCTCCCAACATTGTTGTAATACCTGACATCAGCGCATCTTCTACTTGTTGTGGGCATATAAAGTGTATATGTGCATCAACACCGCCTGCAGTTACAATTTGACCTTCTGAAGCGATAACTTCTGTACCGGCACCAATTGCAATATCGACATTAGGCTGTACATCTGGATTACCTGATTTTCCTATACCTGATATGCGACCATCTTTTATGCCTATGTCTGCCTTTATAATGCCCCAATGATCAAGAATAAGTGCATTAGTAATAACAACATCTACAACATCCTTACTGCATAATTGGCTTTGCCCCATGCCATCACGAATTACTTTACCACCACCAAACTTAACCTCTTCTCCATAAGTTGTTAAATCCTTTTCTACCTCAATAAATAGTTCAGTATCCCCAAGCCTTACTTTGTCCCCTGTTGTAGGCCCATACATCTCTGCATAAGCTTTTCTAGAAATAGTAGTCATAGCTCTCCCATCACTTTAGCGTTAAAACCATACACAGTTTTTTTGCCGTCATACTCAACCAGCTCTACCTCCCGCTCTTGCCCAGGCTCAAACCTAACAGCTGTACCTGACGAAATATTTAATCGAAATCCTTTAGTTATATCTCTATCGAATAATAGAGCTGAATTTGTTTCAAAAAAATGATAATGAGATCCTACTTGTATAGGCCTATCGCCATGATTTGAAACTAACACTCTGATACGTTTTCTGTTCAAATTTAGCTCTATCTCGTCAGAAATATTTATCAATATCTCTCCCGGAATTAAGACATCATCAGATTGCACGTTAACATCAGCAGAATCTATTAATGGTTTAATGGGATCGTGAACAGTAACAAGTTTTGTACCATCAGGAAATGTCGCCTCTACCTGAATATCTGGAATCATTGATGCAATACCTGTCATTACGTCATCTTCAGACAATAGTTGTCTACCGTACTCCATCAATTCTGCAACACTTTTGCCATCTCGTGCCCCCTCTACAACAGCTGAAGATATATAAGCAATAGATTCTGGGTAATTTAATTTCACACCCCTATCTTTTCGTTGCTTTGCTAATAAAGCTGCAGTAAACATTATCAATTTATCTTTTTCACGTGGTGTTAAATCCATATATACCCTTAAAGTTAAGTTGCCCAGACCCTGGGTGGTGATGCTTTCATGTTGAAAACTAAAGGCCGTGCCTGCTCCCAGATGCCTTTAAAAAAGTTTTGAATCAAGTGAGTTTTTTTAGCAAGGCACCGAATAATAGTTATACCCTCTATCTGTGTCACACCACATATGCAATCATCGCTATTGATAATTTTGTCGCGCACTAAATTTATCACTTTGTCAGAGGTATCACTAATAACAAATGTACCGAAAACTTGGTACCCACTAAGGCCAGCAATATTGTCAAGTTCAGACTCATCAATAACTAGTTTATCCAGCAATATTGGGTTACCATTTCTCCATATTTCAAAATTAAACTTTAGCTGGCCGTCATTGAATGATTCATTATTAACAGGTAATCCTAAACATTGCACTTCCCAAGCTGCTAATTTTGCGTCACCATATAAAGAAAACTTGGTGGAAAATTCTGACTCAGCACCTGGGAAAATAATAGTTTCCATTGGTAACCATTCAAAAGTACTATTGTTTGCTAGATTAAAATTCTGACTCACAGAAGAACTTTTATCTGACATTGTGCGATATATTTTTGTTGCTCCTGGAGTAGTAATTAATGCGCTAGTTCCAGGGTCATTGCCTATTTCTATAGAGAGATTATCTCCCCCCACTACTCCACCTGGTGGGTGCAGTAAGTACACATGACATACTCTGCCTTCAGGATAAAATGGCCTCTGTATGGTTAGAGGTCCTATGTGCTTTCTTTGTGACAGGAATGTTTTAGTTATGCTTTTAGAAAAATGTAATTCTAGCTTAGCTATCCATTCAGTTTCAATTAGGTCAAGGTTGTTCATTGTTAATAAATATATTTATATCAGTCAGCGTTTAAATTTTTTGACAACGAGATAAGTTAATAATGGAAATAACAAGAATAGTAATAATAAAAAATATTTCTTTTAGACTCCAGGTATTAGTCGTCTCTAGTCCATTTAATAGTGCATGTTCTAGTGACACATGAGCTGATACTGGAACCATAATTACCAATAAAAGTATAGCTATAAAGTATTTGTTGATCGCCATAAACACAGTGTTTTCTCCTTTATACAGTTAAATATTTTTTGATTAGTTTATCATCTAATTCATCCATTAAGCCAGAATAAACATTGGCACCCCTATCTAGAATAATAAACTTATCTGCAACTCGCCTGGCTATTGGCAGCTTTTGCTCTACTAGAACAACAGTCATACCCATGGAGGTATTTAGTTGCCTAATAATATCACAAATTTCAATAATAATATTTGGCTGAATGCCTTCAGTTGGCTCATCTAATATCAATAGCTTTGGATTTATAACCAATGCTCTTCCTATAGCTAATTGTTGTTGCTGTCCGCCTGACAAATCTCCACCTCTGCGACCTAGCATATCCTTTAATATTGGAAAAAGTTCATATATATATTCTGGAACTGTTGTATATTTTTTTTTAACTACAGGTAACCCAATTTTTAAATTTTCTTCGACTGTTAGTTGAGGGAATATTCTCCTACCTTGTGGAACATAACCAATACCCATAGTGGCTCTAGTCTCTGGAGGTAGTTTAGATATATCACAACCATTGAAATTGATAGAGCCACTTTCAATATCAAGAAATCCCATAATACTCTCAACTAGTGTAGTTTTCCCTACACCATTACGACCCATTACAGAAATACAATCGCCTTCTGAAACGTTCAAATTTAAGCCCCATAATGTGTGGCTTTCTCCGTAATATTGATTCAAACCTTTTATTTCTATCATATCATTCACCTAGATATACCTCTACCACTTTCGGGTTGTTCTGAATTTTATCCATACTACCTTCAGCCAATACACGTCCTTGATGTAAAACGGTTACAGGGCTATCTAGAGACCTTACAAAGTCCATATCATGTTCAACAACTATAACAGTATGTTCTTTCCTTAGGAGTTGTAACAACTCAGCAGTTTTATCTATTTCTTGATGAGTCATACCTGCTGCTGGTTCATCAATTAATAATAGCTGAGAATTTTGCATTAACAGCATGCCAATCTCTAGCCATTGTTTTTGACCATGAGACAAAGATCCAGCAAACTTATTTCTGAATTGGATCAGATTTATTTTATCTAAGACAATTTCTATAGAATAATTATCATCAGAGCTTAATTTAGCAAAAAGTGTTGGAAAAACCCTCTTATCACTGTCCATTGCTAATTCTAAATTATCAAACACCGTCAAATTTTCAAAAACTGTTGGTTTTTGAAACTTTCTACCTACACCAGCTCTAGCAATTTCATCCTCTGAATGAATCAATAGGTTGAAATTTTGACCGAACCAAGCGGTACCGTAATCTGGCCGAGTTTTTCCAGTGACAATGTCCATTAAGGTTGTTTTTCCAGCTCCGTTAGGGCCAATAATACAACGTAATTCATTTTTTTTAATATACAGATTTAATGAATCAATAGCTTTAAATCCGTCAAAACTTACACTTACATCCTCTAAATATAGCACCATATCTTTGTGCAAATCAATATCCCTTGTGGGTGCTGGTTTTTCAAAAAATGATCGCACTTTAGTTCCTTTATATTCAAGAGCTTTCCCATACTCTTCCCTGGACTTGTATATACTTATCATGATTCTGTACTCCTGTACTTTCTCAACAACCCTGCAATACCTTTTGGCAATAAAATAGTTACCATAATGAACAATCCACCTAATACGAATAGCCACATTTCTGGCATTGAACTGGTGAGAAAAGTTTTTGAATAATTAACAATTAAAGCCCCAATTACAGCTCCGTACAAAGTATATCTTCCTCCAACTGCTACCCATATAACCATCTCAATTGAGTTTATAGGTGAGAATTCACCAGGATTGATAATACCAACCTGTGGCACATACAATGCACCAGCAATACCTGCCATGATAGCTGAGAACGTGAATATAAATAATTTGACATATTCAACACGATATCCAATAAACCTCACTCTTTCTTCAGCATCTCTAATTGCAACTGCAACTCTGCCAAGTCTTGAATTCGTTATTGCAATACTCGCCAAATACCCTGCACACAATGCAATTGAAGATGCGATAAATAATCCAATTCTAGTACTATCAAGCTGCAAACTAAAACCTAAAATGTCTTTGAAATCTGTTAGTCCGTTATTACCACCGAAACCAAGCTCATTTCTAAAAAATAGGAGCATAAGTGCGTAAACCAAAGCCTGAGTCATGATTGACAAATAAACCCCGGTTACTCTAGATCGAAAAGCTAGCCATCCAAAAATAAATGCAAGTACTCCAGGAACCATCACAATTAATATAATTGCAAACCAAAACTGATCCACTCCATACCAAAACCATGGCAACTCTTTCCAGTCAAGAAAAACCATAAAGTCTGGCAATACTGGGTCTCCATATACCCCTCTATCCCCTATTTGTGTCATTAAATACATTCCCATTGCGTAACCACCAAGGGCAAAAAATGCCCCATGGCCGAGACTAAGAATGCCCAAATAACCCCATACAAGATCAACGGAAATTGCAAGCAATGCATAAGTTAAATACTTTCCAAGTATCGTCACAGTGTAGGTAGATATATGCATTAAGCTGCCCTCAGGGACCATTAAATTACATACCGGAACTAAGATAGTAACTACAAGAAGCAACGATAGAAAAATACTGCTCTCTTTGTCTTTTCGTAAAATTTTATGAAGCAGCATGCATTAACCTCCAGCAGAACGACCTTTTTGAGGGAATAAGCCTCTTGGTCTCTTTTGTATGAACAGAATAATAAACACTAGAATTAACACTTTAGCTAACACTGCACCAGCCCACGGCTCCAAAAATTTATTAATTATTCCTAAGCTAAAACCGCTTATTAAAGTTCCCCATATATTGCCAACACCCCCAAACACTACAACCATGAACGAATCAATGATATAAGATTGGCCTAAATTTGGCCCCACATTTGTAAGTTGTGATAGTGCTACTCCAGCTATACCTGCAACACCTGAGCCCAGTCCAAATGTCATAGCGTCAACCCAGTTTGATCGAACACCCATCGCTCTAGCCATATTTCTATCCTGTGAAACTGCTCTTACTTGGAGCCCCAAAGAAGTTTTCTTTAAAACTAAAACTAGAGCAGCGAAAACAATCAGGCAAAACATAATGATGTACAGGCGGTTCCAAGTCAGGGACAATATTCCATTTATCTCTAATGCGCCAGACATCCAATCTGGTGTCTGTACGGCACGATTTAATGGTGTAAAGACTGTACGAACAGCCTGTTGCAAAACTAGACTAACTCCAAATGTCGCTAACAGAGTTTCTAATGGTCTGCCATGTAGATGGCGAATTACCCCACGTTGAATTAATATACCTACCGAACCAGACACAATGAATGCCATTGGGATCGCGACTAAAACTGAAAGTTCGATATACGAAGGCATAACAAGTTGAACTACATAAGTAGTATAAGCACCCAGCATAATCAATTCACCGTGTGCCATGTTAATTACTCCCATTACACCAAATGTTATAGCTAAACCTATCGCAGCTAATATGAGCACAGAACCGAAGCTGACACCGAAAAATACTACTTCTAATTTGTTGAATATTTCGGTTCGTGATTTTATTGATAATAAAGCTTGCTCTGCTGCAATGCGTACATTTTTATCTATATCAGTATCTTTTAATTTCGTTAACAGGATCTTTACCTTCGTGTCAAGGCTGCCTTCTAAATTTTCGATAGCCTTAATGCGGTTAATGGAACTACTGTCTTCTAATAAATAGATGTTAATTGCGATATGCATAGCATCTATAATGTCTTCACTTTTCTCTGTTTTAATTAATAATTCTATTTCATCAATGATGCTTTTATTGATTGAATTGTATGTATCTTTTACTGCCTTTAATCTAACAGATTCATCCGTATGACGTAAATATAATACTGCAAGAGCTTGTTTTATTTTTTTTCTAATCTTATTATTAATGCTTACTTTTTTTAATTGACGCTTGGTGAAAATACCCAAAGGTTCATCATTTAGTAAGCTTTTTGTAATGTATTTGTTATTTTCTTTGTTCGCAAAAAGAACGCTGTTTTTGCCTTTAATATAAAAAACTCTACCATCTAATATTGAGCTAAGAATAAACTCTGTACGAGGATTCTTACTCTTAATTATTTGTTCAATAATTTTTAGTTTAATTGGTAATTTTTTTGCAGATAACTGATTAAGCGTGTCCTCAAATGTTTCCAGATTTGCAGATGCTTGCAACGGAAAATGAAGACCAGATATTATTATCAGCATGTAAATTATATATTTCATATTTATGTCTTTTTAATAAGGTGCTGCGTCACCACAGCACCTTATAAAGATCAAAGCTTAAATTAATAATTTTGACCTGAACATTTAGCGGTCTTAACATTGTAGTTACCGCAATTTAATGGGTATCTCCAGTCAGATATTAAGTCCTTAGAGCCAGGTAAGAAATCTGACCACGCATCTCCGGCAACTAGGCCTGATGTTGACCATACAATATCGAATTGACCGTCAGATTGAATTTCACCAATTAACACCGGCTTGGTGATGTGATGGTTAGGCATCATTGCAGAAACTCCACCAGACAAGTTAGGAGTTGTTACACCGATAATAGCGTCTTGAATAGCAGCTGAATCAGTAGTTCCTGCTTTCTCAGCTGCCTTGACCCACATATTAAATCCAATATAGTGTGCCTCCATTGGATCGTTTGTTACCCTATCCTCATCACCGATGAATGAAGTCCATTTGTTAATAAATTCATCGTTTTCTTCTGCATCAACACTCATAAAGTAGTTCCATGCAGCAAGGTGGCCAACAAGTGGTCCTGTATCTAAACCAGATAGTTCTTCTTCACCAACAGAAAATGCTATTACAGGTATGTCAGATGCAGAAACACCTTGGTTACCTAGTTCCTTATAAAAAGGAATATTTGCATCACCGTTAATTGTTGACACTACAGCTGTGCTTTTTCCTTCAGAACCAAATGTCTTTATATCAGATACAATAGTCTGCCAATCGGAATGACCAAAAGGTGTATAGTTGATCATGATGTCAGAATCTGCAACCCCCTTTGATTTCAAATAGGCCTTAAGTATTTTATTTGTAGTACGTGGGTAAACATAATCCGTGCCGGCAAGAACCCAGCGCTCTACTCCAATATCATTCATTAGATAATCTACTGCTGGAATTGCCTGTTGGTTCGGAGCAGCGCCAGTATAGAATACGTTTTTAGATGACTCTTCCCCTTCATATTGAACAGGATAGAAAAATACACTGTCTAACTCTTCAATAACTGGAAGAACGGACTTTCTAGAAACAGATGTCCATGACCCAAAAATTACGTCAACCTTATCTTTTTCAATTAAGCCTCGTGCTTTTTCGGCAAATAAAGGCCAATTTGACGCTGGATCTACTACAACAGCCTCAAGCTGTTTACCTAGCACACCGCCCTTTGCATTCTGATCTTCAACTAACATCAAAATTGTATCTTTTAGTGTTGTCTCACTAATCGCCATAGTTCCTGACAATGAATGTAATACACCTACCTTGATTGTTTCGGCTGCAAATGCAGATGAACTTAAACCAGCAACTAAGCTAGCAGCCAACCCAATCTTACTCATACTTTTATATAGTTTCATATATTTATATTCCTATTTATTTATTTAATTAAACAACTTAATATTTATTCAGTTGTCGATTCTTTAGCCAAAAAAAAAGTTCGCAACTTTTCTAAAAACTATAGAAAAATATACGAACATCTTTATTCAAATTCCACAATCCTCATCAATTGCGAAATGGCTATGACTTTTTAAATGTCAAAAAAAAGCTCGCAACTTTTCTAAAAACTCTAGAAAAATATACGAACATCTTTATTCTTGTTCTTCATCCAACTGCAGATGAAGATGAAAATAATGATACACAGTTTATTTAAAAAAGCAACTACTTAAAATATAAATAATTAGTAAAAACTATTACTATGATTTAAAGTATGGGTCAACTTTTGACTCTAATCTTCATTTTTTTGCTGATTGCGACAGTGCTTATAATTAGTATTGCGAATACAATGGTCATCGCATCTAATGATTCATTCAACAGTATTGTAGAGGCAATTATTGTAATAAACGGCTGTACAAGTTGAGTTTGGCTGACCCTTACAACTCCGCCCAGTGATAAACCTTTGTTCCATAAAAAAAACCCGAACAGTTGACTCACTAGAGCTAGGTATAAGAAACCTAGCCAGATATTTATTGGAATGTTCGTAATGTTTTCTGGCCACATTGATAGTGCAGGCAATAATATAAATGGCAAGGAAATGACAAGTGTCCAGCATATAACCTGCCAACCACCCATCTGTTTTGATAGCTCCCCGCCAACAGAATAACCTATAGCTGCGCATACAACAGCGCCAAAAAGAGCTATATCGCCCAAATGAATAGAGTTTGCACCCATCAAAAATGAGTAAGTTATCACTATAGAGCTTCCTACAATTGCAGACATCCAAAAACCTATAGAGGGTCTTTCTTTAGAGATTATTGTTCCTACAATTGCAGTGGCCAGAGGTAAGACCCCTAAAACTACACCTCCATGCGAGGCAGGCACAGTCTGCATAGCCCAGGATGTTAGAACAGGGAACCCAACAACAACTCCCAAGGCTACCACTGCTAGCTTCTTTAATTGCTCTTTACTAGGCAGAGTCTGCCGACTGAATAACAGCAACAAAGACGCTACAACTGCAGCAACTACAGCTCTACCTAGGCCAATAAATATCGGATCAAAGAAATCAATTATGTATCTTATTGCTGGCAAAGTTAAGCCAAAAGATGCTACCCCTAATAACCCAAAAAACATGCCCTTTGATTCGTTATTCATGTCTATTAATTTACAGCACTATGGTTTTAGTGGAAATATTACTTAATACTTTACATGACCAATGATGCTAGACCTAGGAAGGCTACAAAACCTATAACATCAGTAATTGTTGTGAGAATAACTCCACCAGCCAGTGCCGGGTCAATCTTCATTCTAACCAAAATTAATGGCAACAATGCACCAGAGAATGCTGCAATCAAAAGGTTAGCAATTATTGCAAGAGATATAACCAAACTTAGAGTTACGTCCTCAAACCAAACGTATGTAACTAGTGCAACAACGGCTGCCCAAAAAAATCCATTCAAAAAGCCAACTGCGACCTCTTTTGTCAGAAGTAACTTTAGATTTGAAATCGTTATTCTTCCTGTCGCAATGCCTCTGGTAACCAGTATCAATGTTTGTGTACCGGCAACACCGCCCATACTTGCTACTACAGGCATCAAAATAGCTAGGGCAACTTTTTGCTCAATGGTGGCCTTGAATATACCAATAAAAAATACCGCTATAAAGGCCGTTACTAGGTTAACCCCTAACCATATACTCCGCCTCTTAGTTATCTCCATTACCGGAGCGAAGACGTCATCCTCTTCATCCAAACCTGCCATAGACATAACAGAGTGTTCTGCTTCGTCACGAATCACGTCAACGACATCATCAATGGTAATGCGTCCAATTAGTTGGTTATTTTCATCTATTACTGGGGCAGAAATTAAGTTCCTCTGCTCAAACAAGTTTGCAACCTTCTTTTCTGGTGTAGTTGCTAAGATTGGTTTCGCGCTATCTAGATTAATTAATGGAAGTATGTTTTGGTCAGCCTCATTGGTAAGTAGTGTAGAGATATGAACAGAACCGACATAATTGAAAGAACGATCAACTACAAAAACTTGGTCTGTATCAACCGGCATCTCCTTTAGTAAGCGCAGATACCTGATAACAGTACTAACCGAGACATCGGATCTGACAGTTATGATGTCCGTATTCATGAGACCACCAGCAGAGTCCTCATCATACGACAATACCTGTTTGAGGTGGTCACGGTGCTTATGGTCCAGAGTAAGCAATAGATTGTGTAGAGCAGATTCCGGCAAATTAGGCACTATATCAGCTAAATCATCCATATCCATGCCTTCTGTAGCCTTAACTATAGACTCTACGTCCATTTCTAACAAAAGCTGGACCTGAACATCGTCACTGAATTCAATCAGGATGTCCCCCTGAGTAGATGAATCTATCCTGTTCCATAGCTCTGTTCTGTTTTTAGGTGGAACGGCTTCTAATAGGCGAGCGACCTCACCGGGATGTAGACCCGAGATTTGTAATACGGCATCTTCATAAGAAGATGCCTCCAGAGATTTAATTAGTCCCTGGAGGCAATCTTCAAAAGAAGTTGTTTCAACTTTTGACATTAAATATTGTTCCTAAATCATGAGCAGTAATATCTAATTACTACTGAACTAACGCATAGATTAATTTTTTCTATGGTCGTTTAGTTTCTCTTTGTGTTTTCTAATTTGTGCATCTAGCTTGTCGATCAATATGTCTATAGATGCATACATATCCTGGCTCTGGGCTTTTGCAAATAATTCTGCACCACTGACATGTATCGTTGCTTCCGCTATTTGAAGATTTTTTTCAATTCCTAAAGTCATGTTAATGTTAATTAACTGATCAAAATGATGTTTGATTTTGTGTAATTTTTCTGTGGAATATTGTCTGATAGCTTCAGTAATGTCGAGGTGATGACCAGAAATATTTATTTGCATGCTAGCTCCTCCTATTGGGTTGTTAAGTTGTAATTGTATTGTGTCATATTTCTGTCTAAATTGCAAAGTATTTGTGGCTGTTACTTGCAAATAAAAGACGTAAAATAATCAAATATTAGTGTATACTAATAGGTTTATATACTCTATATTTAGGAGAAAGTATGGATGCAGTGAGTAAAGAATCTAACGAATTAAGTGCTAAAAGAATCGCACTTCAAATAAGTTTTAAAGAATATAATGAAACTAATGGATTTTCATACCAAGACTGGGTTAATCCACCGGCTGGTCACTTTTATGAAGCTTACAAAAATGAATTAGAAGAGATAAACAACAAGATGGCGCCTCCTTTACAATACCAGTAATAGATACACTGGTTACTAAAGAGAGCCCCTTTTGGGGCTTTTTTGATTTATACGGCGCTTTTAAACTTCAACTATTATGGACACATAAATGTCACACTTAATGCCAAACTATTCACCTCTAGATGTCGCCTTCGTTAAGGGTGATGGTTGTTACCTTACAGATACGAATGGTGAACAGTATCTGGATGCTCTTTCAGGTGTTGGTGTGGTTAGTCTAGGGCATTGCCACAAAGACATAACTAAAGCAATACAGAGTCAGGCGGCAGAATTAGTGCATACAAGTAATTGGTACCACATAAAGAACCAGGAAGAGTTAGCAAAGAAGATATGCACACTTTCCGGTATGGACAATGCATTCTTCGGAAATTCTGGTGCTGAAGCAAACGAGGCTGCAATCAAAATAGCTAGGCTGTATGGTGAATCCAATAATATTACTGAACCAACGATAATAACTGCAAAAAATAGCTTTCATGGACGAACCATGGCGACCCTATCTGCAACAGGTAACCCTAAAGTACAGTCAGGCTTTGCGCCCCTTGTTAGTAAGTTCATACATGTTGACTTTAATAACATCGATGAGATAAATAATCATAGCAAAAATACTGATATAGTTGCAGTTATGCTTGAACCTATACAGGGAGAAAGTGGAGTAATAATTCCACAAGTTGATTACCTTAATGAAGTAAGAAAGATTTGCGATAAAAATAATTGGCTACTCATTCTTGATGAGGTACAGACAGGTATTGGAAGAACTGGGAAGTTGTTTGCGCACCAACACAACAATATAACACCTGACATACTGACATTAGCAAAGGGTTTAGGTAACGGTGTGCCAATTGGTGCCTGTCTGGCTAAAGGAAAAGCGTCCAGATTGCTAGTACCAGGGACACACGGGTCTACTTTCGGTGGCAACCCGCTTGTATGTAAAACAGCGCTTACCGTTCTAGAGGTTATAGAAAGAGACGGGATTCTAGATAATGTTTCTGAGATGGGAAACTTCCTTTCGTCTCAATTTAAAGAAAAACTTAGGAACTCAAAAAAGGTGCACGAGATAAGGTCAAAAGGTCTCATGATTGCTATAGAACTGAAACAAGACTGCGCTGTACTTCTACAGCGGGCTCTTGAAAATAAACTACTAATAAATATAACCGGAAAAACTATACGCCTACTTCCGCCCCTTGTTATTAATAAAGATGAGGCTGGAATTCTTGTATCAAAGGTGTGCAGTCTAGTTGAAGAATTGTAAGTAAGGAGTACTTATGACTAAGCATTTTATCAATATCGAAGACCTTTCTATTAGTGACCTTGACCAGGTCATTGACAAAGCAATAGAGCTCAAACATCAGCACATTTCAGGGAAATTAAATAAATCCTTAGAAAACAAAACTCTTGCTATGATCTTTGACAAACCTTCAACACGAACTCGTGTCTCGTTCGAGGCTGGCATGACTCAGCTGGGTGGGCACTCGTTGTTCTTGTCAGAAAATGACATTCAGATAGGTAGGGGCGAGCCGTTAGCCGATAGTGCGATAGTAATAAGCTCTATGGTTGATGCTGTTATGTTAAGGGTGTCTTCCCACGAAGACATCAATGTTTTTGCTAATAACTCAAATGTGCCAGTTATAAATGCACTGTCTGACGAGTCTCATCCTTGCCAACTATTAGCAGACATGATGACCTACAAAGAGATCTATGGCTCAATTAAGGGGAAAAATGTAGCATGGATTGGTGACGGTAACAACATGTGCCAGACATACATGCAGTCAGCAAAGGTTTTCGGTTTTATGCTTAATATAGCGTCGCCACAGGGTTACCTTCCTAGTGAAGCGTTCATTGAAAAATATCGCAAACATATTAACATCTGTGGTACTGTTGAAGAGGCCTGTAGTGGTGCAGACCTTGTGGTTACAGATGTTTGGTCTGGTATGGGTCAGGAAGACGAAAAACACAAGCGTGAGTTAGATTTTGAAGGCTTCCAGGTCAACAATAAATTAATGTCGTTAGCCAATAAAGATGCTCCCTTTATGCACTGCCTGCCAGCACACAGGGGTGAAGAGGTTAGTGCTGAGGTTATTGACGGAGAACGAAGCTTAGTATGGCAAGAGGCTGAAAATAGGCTCCACGTCCAGAAATCTTTGTTGCTATTTTTGTTGAATAAATAAATCTACTTAAGGCTGTCCATTGCCGCTTTATAGAACTTGACACCCCTTCTAATCTTGTCTCTACCCTTGCTGGTTCTCCATCTATTTGTATCTCTCAATGAATAAACGCAACCACAATATTCTTGCTGATAGAACTCTTCCTTCTTGGAAATCTCCAGCATCCTAGAGGATCCCCCCTTCTTTCTCCAATTAACGTCCCAATAATCTAAACCTGGGTAACTCTCTACAGCCTTGGCACCGCAACCATTGATTTGGTTCATGTCTTTCCAGCGAGATATCCCTAGAGTAGACGATATTAGGTCAAAACCTTTGTCGTAGGCGTAATTGGCTGTAACTTCAAAACGCATATCAAAACATGTGGTGCATCGCTCTCCTCTCTCTGGCTCGTTCTCCTGCCCCTCGGTGCGCTCAAACCATGCATCTCTATCATAATCGCCGTCTACGAATGGCATCCCTAGCTTATTAGCAAATCGTATGTTTTCCTCTTTACGCAAAGCATACTCCTCAGTTGGGTGTATGTTGGGATTATAAAAAAACAAAGTGGTATCAATTGTTGAAGCTACCAGTGCCTCCATTATCTCTCCTGCGCATGGCGCACAACACGAATGCAGCAAAAGCCTGGTCTCACCATTAGGTGTTTCCAGCTTTGGTCTATTGTAGTTATCCAAACTGTATTCTATTTTAGGCATTGTTTGACACGCTTTAATATCTCCCACGATTCACGCTTTAGGTCATCCCTTCCAACAATTGAACTGGGATGGTGAACTACAAACTGGTTATCTTTATATGTAGTAATCTCATCACTCATTATCAATACAGCATCGCAATCATGCTTATTAACTTCTTCCTTCAAATCATTTTTATCTATATTGATACACATAATGTCATTAATTGTAAGGCCAATCGCAGACATCATTTTTAGTAGTAATATTCTTGATTCACCTTCTTCACAGAACGACTTGTATTTGGTTGACTCAACTACTAAACACTTAACGATGCTAGATTCAGACGCCTCTTTTATGGTATTTTTTTGTGTATACAAAAAATCAGGTATACCTAACTCTTCCAGATATTTAGATCTCAAAGACTGTTCCATAATCAACTAAACCTGTGGGTGAGCTTTGTTGGTTGCAGCCATAACCTTGTTTAGAGCATGCACATAAGCCTTTGCGCTTGCTGTAATAATGTCCGTGTCTGAACCTTGCCCATTAACTATCTTTCCGTCATGCTCAAGCCTAACATTAACCTCTCCTAGTGAGTCAGTCCCTTGGGTAACATTAGAAACTGAATATAACTGAAGATTTAACTCCAAATCAACCAGCGAGTTTATTGCACTAAATGTTGCATCTACCGCACCAGGTGTTTGTGCCGTTGATGACCTCTCTTCACCGTTAATAGATAACATGATGGTAGCTGTGTTTTGTTCACCAGTCTCGGTGCACACCTTTAATGAAACCAGTTTTATCGATTCAAGTGCCTCAGTCTGAGACTCAGAGACCAAAGCCTGAAGGTCCTCATCAAAGATATCGTGCTTCTTATCTGCAAGGTCTTTAAACCTTCTGAATGCATCATTAAGACTCTCTTCAGAGTCAAGCTCAACGCCTAGGTCAAATAGTCTTGCTTTGAATGCGTTCCTTCCTGAGTGCTTGCCTAGAACCAACTTATTGGCATTCCAACCCACATCCTCGGCCCTCATAATTTCATAAGTCTCTCTATATTTTAATACACCGTCCTGATGTATTCCTGCCTCATGAGCAAAAGCATTAGCCCCAACTATGGCTTTGTTTGGTTGCACTATGAATCCTGTTACAGATGAAACTAATCTAGAAGCAGAAAGTATGTGCGTTGCGTCTATATTGGTGTCACAATCAAAGACATCTTGCCTTGTACGTACAGCCATTACTAGTTCCTCCAAAGATGTATTGCCGGCACGCTCGCCTAAGCCATTAATGGTGCACTCGACCTGCCTTGCCCCATTCAATACGGCAGACAATGAGTTTGACACAGCAAGACCTAAGTCGTTATGACAGTGGGCTGAAAAAATAGCTTTGTCCGAGTTTGGAACCCTCTCAATCAGAGACTTCATTGTTTGTCCAAACTGGTCTGGAATATTGTAACCTACTGTGTCTGGTATGTTTATAGTGGTTGCTCCTGCATCAATAGTTGCCTCAATGATTCTACACAAAAAGTCTTCATCAGACCTGCCGGCATCTTCCGGTGAAAATTCAATATTATCTGTATATCTGCTAGCCCTTTTTACAGCACGAACCGCCTGCTCAATAACCTCTTCCGGAGTCATCTGTAGTTTCATTTTCATGTGTATATCGGATGTAGCTATGAACGTGTGAATCCTTGGAGAGTTAGTGTTTGTTAATGCCTCTCCAGCTCTATCAATGTCTTTGTCAATTGCTCTTGCTAGAGAACATATAGTTGAGTCTTTAACTGCATTGGCGACAGCCTGTACAGCTTCAAAGTCACCCTGTGAAGCGATAGCAAAGCCCGCCTCTATTACGTCAACCCTCATCTTTTCTAATACCTTAGCTATCCTAACTTTCTCGTCCTTAGTCATAGATGCGCCTGGAGATTGTTCACCATCACGTAGCGTTGTGTCAAAAATAATTAACTTGTCAGACATTTAAGTCTCCTTTGTGTATTTGATTGTTATGTTTATATTTTGGTTACAAGACCTTTCAGTCGCGCGATATAGTGGATTATGCCCTAAGGCAATAATCGTAACAGAGCCAAGAGATTGCCCTGTGTGAATAGAATATTTGCTTCTACATAATTCATTGTTTGCATTATAAATCAAATCTTAAGATCGTTTAACACCTTTTTTTAATTTACGCTTTTTTCTAACCTCTATTGTAGTTATGATTAAGCCTGAAAGAGCATAAGCAAGGAAGAAAACAAACAACACAGCGCTAGGCTTAAATATGATTATTATGAAAACTAGTATAGCAATAAGCAGAAACTTAAAGGACGCCCTGCCCTTTAAGTTTATCTCTTTAAAGCTATAGTATCTTATATTGCTCACCATGAGAACCCCGGCGCCAACCAAAATAATCCACCCAAAATAAATTAAATATGTGTCGTAACTACTTGCACCTATCAACTCTTTGGTGGACACCATTCCAGCAAGTAGAGCTGCGGCTGCAGGAGATGGAAGACCCTGGAAATACCTCTTGTCTGCAATCCCTATCTGTGTATTGAATCTAGCCAACCTCAGTGCAGCACAAGCAATATAAACGAAGGCCGCAATCCAGCCCATTCTGCCTACATCTGAAAGTATCCAGTAATAAACTAATAATGCTGGCGCAACTCCAAAAGACACCATATCTGCAAGAGAATCGTACTGGGCACCGAAAGCGCTCTGGGTATTGGTTAACCTAGCTACACGGCCATCTAGACCGTCCCATAACATCGCAACAAAAATTGAGATGGCAGATTCAGCGAATTGACCTTTGGTAGCAAGGATGATTGCAAAGAATCCTGCGAACAGACCGAACGTAGTCAACACATTTGGTAAAAGGTATATGCCTCTCTTTGTTTTCATCTTAATGTTTCATCGCCGTATACAATTAAAACTACCAATATTTGTTACTTTGGCAGTAGAAAATATTAATTTTTTGACTGGTCTACGATTTTATTTTTATTAATCCAAGGCATCATAGATCGAAGAGACTCACCAACAATTTCAATATTATGTTGGCGCTGTATTTCGCGTCGCGCTGGCAGATCTCCAACATTATCTACAAACTCCTTCGCGAATGACCCGTTCTGAATTTCACTTAAAATTTTCTTCATTTCAGATTTAGTTTCGCTATTAATTATACGTGGACCTCGGGTTACATCTCCATACTCAGCAGTGTTGGAAATAGAGTAGCGCATATTAGCTATACCACCTTCGTACATCAAATCTACAATTAATTTTAACTCGTGTAGGCACTCGAAATAAGCCATCTCTGGCTCGTATCCTGCCTCCACTAATGTTTCAAATGCGGCCTGCACCAATGAAGTGGTCCCGCCACATAAAACTACCTGCTCACCGAACAGGTCTGTCTCAGTTTCTTCTTTGAAGGTTGTTTCTAATACTCCAGTACGTCCACCACCGATTGCAGATGCGTATGATAATGCTATTTCTTTAGAGTTTCCTGATGAGTCTTGGTAAATAGCTATTAGGTCAGGTATTCCACCACCATTAACAAATTCTGAACGAACCGTGTGCCCAGGAGCTTTTGGTGCAACCATAATGACATTTAAATCAGATCTAGGATTAATTAGCTCAAAATGTATATTGAATCCATGCGCAAAAGCTAGAGTGGCTCCTTTCTTTAAGTGGGGCTCAATATTGTCAGTATAAATTTTCGCTTGGAATTCATCAGGAGCAAGAACCATCACCAGATCGGCCCATTCTGACGCATCTTCAACTGATTTAACATTCAAGCCCGCCTCAACTGCCTTAATCGCTGAGGCTGACCCATCTCTAAGAGCAACAGCAACCTCAACCCCCGAGTCTTTTAAATTGTTTGCATGTGCATGCCCTTGTGACCCATAACCTATAATAGCCACTTTCATGCCTTGAATAATGCTTAAATCAGCGTCTTTGTCGTAATATCTGTTCATTTTTTTTCCTATATATTTAAGTTGAAATCATACCTATTGGTTTTTATTTATTGCCTTTTATAACTCCGGTAACACCTGTCCTTGAGATTTCTATTATTAAAGATTGGTCTATTTTTTCCATAAATGCATCTAAGTTTTTACTTTGGCCAGCTAATTCTACTGTATACGTATCATCTGAAGCGTCTACAATTTTGCCTGAAAACGTCTCAATTTGTTTCATAATGTGTGTAAGGTTTGCTTTACTAACGTTTAACTTAATCAGCATTAACTCACGCTCAATATGTTCAAAAGATGTCAAATCAGTTACCTCGACCACATCAATTATTTTATTGAGTTGCTTTACTATTTGCTCAATAATATTGTCATCTCCTACACTTACAACCGTCAAGCGTGATAACGTTTCATCATTTGTAGGGGCAACAGTTAAAGATTCAATATTAAAGCCCCTCGCAGAAAACATCCCAGCCACTCTGGAAAGTGCCCCCGACTCATTCTCTAACATTACTGAAATTATGTGTCGCATATCTAAACTAAATTTAATCCTTCGTCATCAGTTGAAACCATATCATCCTCGCCAGCCAACAACATCTCATGGTGTCCAGCTCCGGATGGAATCATTGGGAATACATTTTCTTTTTGGTCAGTAATGATGTCCAAAAATACTGTCCTATCTTTAAGCTTAAATGCCTCCTCAAGTGCTGGCTTAAGTTCTGACTCTTTCTCCACTAATATACCTACATGGCCGTAGCTTTCTGCCAACTTTACAAAATCAGGTAGTGCGTGCATATATGACATAGAGTAGCGCTTGTCATAGAAGAACTCCTGCCACTGCCTAACCATTCCGAGGTATCGATTATTTAAATTTACTATTTTAACTGCTGTGTTATATTGCAGCATAGTAGACAGCTCTTGAGTCATCATTTGTATACTGCCCTCCCCAGTAACACACGCCACATCCCTATCAGGAACTGCTAACTTGGCTCCCATTGCAGCGGGCAATCCGAATCCCATAGTTCCAAGTCCACCTGAATTGATCCACCTCCTAGGCTCATCAAATAGATAGTACTGCGCAGCCCACATTTGGTGCTGTCCAACGTCCGATGTCACTATAGCCTCTCCACCAGTAACTTCATAGAGCGTCTCAATTACAGTTTGAGGTTTAATGATTCCTTTTTCGCGCTTATAGTGCAGTGAATTTTTACTACGCCACTCATTTATCTGCTTCCACCATGAAGATATTTCGCTAACTTTGTTGTCACCTAGCGTTGCTATAATGCCTTTTAATACCTGTGCGACATCTCCAACAAGTGGAACATCAACGGCAACATTTTTACCGATAGATGTGGGGTCAATATCTATATGAACTATCTTTGCTGTAGGACAAAACTTATCAATATTTGCTGTCACCCTGTCATCAAACCTAGCACCGACAGCTATTACGCAGTCAGACCCATGCATAGCCATGTTGGCTTCGTATGTTCCATGCATACCTAACATACCTAATGATAGCTTGTCATTTGCAGGATAGGCACCCAAACCCATCAATGTTTGTGTGATAGGGTATCCCAGAATGCGCGTAAATTCTCTAAGTTCTTTTGAAGCGTTACCAATAACGCTACCGCCGCCAGAATAAATGATTGGCTTTTTTGATCTTGCAATCAGGTCAGCTGCTTTCTTTATCTGTACCTGGTCTATTGGGTTGTTTGGTTTGTATGAACGCAAATCAATTTTGCTAGGGTATACCTGTTCCTCAGATTTAGCGATAGTAATGTCCTTAGGAATATCTATCAGTACAGGGCCAGGGCGACCAGTTGTTGCTATATGGAAAGCCTTTTTTAAAGTCACTGCTATTTTTGAAATGTCTTTAATAAGGAAGTTATGCTTAACACATGAACGAGTAATGCCTACAGCGTCAACCTCCTGAAATGCGTCATTTCCAATTAGCATGGATGGTACCTGTCCAGAAATAATAACCATAGGTATAGAGTCCATATATGCTGTTGCAATTCCAGTGACGGCGTTTGTAATTCCTGGCCCAGAAGTGACTAGCACAACTCCAGGCTTACCGCTAGCCCTTGCGTATCCATCTGCAGCATGTGCAGCCCCTTGTTCGTGACGTACTAGAATGTGGGATATAGAGTCTTGGTCATTAAGTGCATCATATATGTGCAATACTGCGCCACCGGGATATCCGAAAATATACTCTACACCCTCTTCGATAAGGCTATTCGTAAGTATCTGGGCACCATTTAATTCCATGCGCATTGTTAGAAATAAAAACTCTAGATTATACCTAAAGGAACATTTCAGGTAATGCAATGGTTATAAGGTTTTTTGCCAATCCTCGGAGTAAAAATGAATTGGGGAATCCTCTTTCTCGAAAGTTTTAATTTCCCAAGTTTCTGGCTTCTCAAGGATAGCAGAAAGTAATTGATCATTAAGTAGATGACCTGTCTTATATCCTTCGTAGTGTCCAATCATGTTGCTTCCCAAAAGGAATAGATCTCCAACAATGTCAAGTATTTTGTGTTTTACAAATTCATTATGATAGCGCATACCGTCCTCATTCAATACATCATCGTCACTGAGTGCAATTGCATTACTCATACTAGCGCCTAAAGACAGATTCTGCCTCTGCATCATTTCAACATCCTTCATGTACCCAAAAGTTCTAGCTCTAGATATCTCTTTCAGGTATGACTGCTGAGAAAAATCTATACTAAGCTCTTGCCCGCTATCTTTAATTTTTTTATGTTCAAAATCAATCTCCAGTGAGACTTTAAAGCCATCGTAAGGCGACACCTGTGCCCAAGAGTCGTTATTCTCTACACGAATCTCTTCTTTGATAACAAAAAAATTCTTATACTCGCTCTGTTCATATATGCCTGCAGATTGAACCAGAAAAACGAAGGGTGCCGATGAACCGTCCATAATTGGAACCTCGAAAGAGTCTAACTCAACAATTACGTTGTCGATCCCTAGTGCCGAAAGTGCGCTCATTAAATGTTCAACTGTTGAAACCTTTACTCCTTGATTTTCAAGTCCAGTTGATAGTACCACCTCATTTACGAATGCGTTATGCGCTCTGACAAGTTTACCGCCAACGTCCATCCTTCTGAATACAACACCATGATTAGCCTCAGCTGGAATTAGGGACATGTTTACTATTCTTCCGCTATGTATACCTATACCCCTTGCTTTGACAGTTTTTTTTATGGTTCTTTGTTTAATCATAAGTTAAAAGTTTAAAAGTTTCTCTTTGAATTTGTCAATAATATTTGATTCTCGCTCCGCCAACGTTTCATCTAAGTAGGACTTGTCGTCAGAATACAAAACCAGCCCCAAGGCTGAGGAATATATAGGGTTTAGTATTATTTTTTCCAGGCCACGTATTTTACTCTTATCTACAACCCCAATCTTAGCTCTTACTCTGAATGAACTTCTAAAAAATTCATCAAAGCCTGGCAACAAAGATGATCCACCAGTTAATATAAACCCTGACTTTATGGATCTTTCTAGCTTCTGTGCTTTAAGGTCCTTTTTAATTGTATTGAATAGTTGATTATATGAACCCTCAATCACCTCAATTAGGGAGTAGTTTGAAAGGTATTTGTCTTCTGATGTGTTTGCTTGATTGAATCGTACAAATCGGTCCTTAATTGAGTGTTTAATTTGAGCACGGCCGTACTCTATCTTTAATCTTTCGGCCTCTTCTAGTGTTGTGTCGAATGCGTATGCAACACTTTCTGTTACATCGTTACCTGCGATTTGATACCACCATTCGTAAAGACGCTAAAGTTCGTGACCCCTGCACCTATATCTACAACGCACACTCCATTATCTTTCTCATCCTGGCTAATAAAAACTTCGCTATTGGACATAGAATCTAACACTATTTGATCAATGCCAACCCCACTCTGTTCTATGCTTTTTTGAATGTTACTTACACTCTGGTTAGATACGCTTACTATGTGCATTTGTGCCCCTAGAACCTTTGCTTCAAGACCAACCGGCCTTTCTACTACAACCATGTTCTGGTTTTGGTCAATTGTGAATCTGTTAGGAATGCTTTCAAGGACCTGTTTATTTGTTGGTGTTGGTGTGGCAGATGCAATTTTTACTGCCAACATAACATCATCACTTGAGACGCTATTACCAGATATGTTTATATGTCCCTCACGGTTAATAACAGTTAGGTGGGGGTCACTTAAATTAACGTTAACATTAATAATCTCAATCTTACAATTAGAATGGGCTTGTTTTGCCGCTTTTTGTATTGCACTAGCGACTAAACTTGGATTAGTGATAGAGCCCCTCTTTACACCCTCAGAGTCACTAATTCCGTGACCAAGGATTCTCATAACTCCTCCCTCTGATTCGGCTAT
>LWDU01035020.1_pt1 | contig 26674 bp, 28 predicted proteins | sample 727161 | NCBI WGS metagenome assembly LWDU01 (sample SAMN04566230, study PRJNA314399) | hydrothermal vent metagenome | isolation source: deep sea hydrothermal plume seawater | place: Mexico: Gulf of California, Guaymas Basin | collected 2004-07-11
TAATCAAGAGCCGGAATATTTGGCGATGAACCCCAATGGCGTGATTCCCACCATTGTCGATAATGATTTCGTGTTGTGGGAGTCGAATGTGATTGTCCGTTACCTCAGTGATAAGCATCGCCCGAATGTATTGTCGCCCCAGAACCCTGCTGAACGTGCGATTGCCGAGCAGTGGATGGATTGGCAACAAACAGCGGTAGGGCCAGCGATGGTGCCCGTTTTCTGGGGCCTGGTCCGCACGCCTGTAGCAGAGCGTGATCAGGGGGCGATTAGCGCGGGCCGCGATCGGTATGAGTTTTTTATGACCATGCTAGATAATCGTTTAAGTGAGTCCGCCTATATCGCCGGTGAGCAGTTCTCCATGGGAGACATTCCGATAGGCATCATGGCCTACCGCTGGTTTACGCTCGATATGGAACGCGCTGAGTTACCGCATTTGGCACGTTGGTACGACAATCTGAGCGGGCGTGCTGCGTTCAAGAACCACATCATGATTGGGTTGACCTAACGGTTGGGAACTGCACAGCAGCATGTTTCATCAGATACGTGAGTGGTGGCGAGAGCGCGCAATACAACAACTGAAGCGCGATGCGCGGGAAATCATTCGCCGCGATAGCGCGGCGTATACCGATCGACACCTGACGACCATCGCCAATGTGTTACGTACTTACCTGGCAGAGTTCGAAAGCCCTCGCGAAACTGCCAGCCACCGCCGAGAGGTTGCAATGCGCCTCAAGAGTCGGCACCAGGAAGCAAGACGGGGGCACGACCAGGTTGTTCTCAGCGCGGCTACATTGGCGATTATCTACCGGCGTGCGGTGCAAGCGGGTGAAACGGGTGCCCCCGCACGCGATGAAGTGCAGGCCTTTCTTGTTCGTTATGCTGACAGTGAGGGCATCACAGCGGATGGGTAATCGTGGCCGTATCAGCCGTCAGTTTAAAAGTCGTTTTGGGGCCCCGCTCAACCAGGCAAGGATGTTTTCTACCGCCTGTCCGTAACCTTGCGCGTAGTTTTCCTGCATCACGTAGCCGGTGTGACCGGTCAGTACGGCGTTGCGCGCTGCGCGCAAAGGGTGGCTTGTTGGCAGGGGTTCGACTGCGTAGACGTCGAGGCCCGCGCCAGCGATGGTGCCACGTTGAAGTGCTTCCACCAGCGCGTCTTCCGCGACGATCGGACCGCGCGAGGTGTTAACTAAATACGCGGAGGGTTTCATCAATGCCAGTTCCTTTGGGCCGATCAGGCCGCGAGTACGCTCACTCAAAACAAGGTGAATACTGATGATGTCCGATGTGGATAACAGAGTGTTGCGCTCAACCCAGGTGACACCGCATGCTTCGCAGCGCTCGGGGGTGAGGTTCTCGCTCCAGGCCTGAACGCGCATCCCAAATGCCAGTGCCACTTGTGCTACCTGTGCGCCGAGTTTGCCAAGCCCGAGAATTCCCAAGATGTTATTTCGAAGACCGCTGGAGAAGCCTGCTTGCCAGCCACCTTGGTGCATGGATTCATTCTCGAGTGGTATCTGTTTGGCCAACGCAAGAATCAGCGCCCACGTGTGTTCTGCGGCTGGATAGCCGAGCATCTGTGTGCCGCAGACGTCGATCCCTTGTTCACGCGCGGCGCCCATATCAATCGCAAGATTTCGCATACCGGTGGTGACCAACAGCTTGAGTTTGGGCAGCCTCTCCAATAGAGCGCCTGGGAAAGGTGTGCGTTCACGCATGACCACGATGACGTCGAAATCAAGCAACGCCTCGGCCACCGCATCAAGGTCGCCGAGATGTTGATCAAACGCAGTAATCGTCAGGCGATCTTCGAGTACAGACCAGTTGGTTATCGACAGCGCAACTCGCTGGTAGTCATCCAGAATGGCGAGTTTCAACGGAAATACGCTTGACGGCGTTAGCGTGAACGCAGGCGCGGATCCAGCACATCGCGCAGGCCGTCACCGAAAAGGTTGAATCCAAAGACTGCGATGGTAATGGCCAGCCCGGGAAAGATCGGTACCCACGGTGCGCTCTCGGCAAACTCCTCCGCACCACCCTGTAGCATCAGGCCCCACGCAGGGGTCGGTTCCTGCACGCCCATACCGAGATAGGAAAGGGATGCTTCTAGCAGGATGGCTTGGCCGACGAAAGTAGTCAGCATGATTAAGTATGGTGCCATCACGTTGGGTATCATATGTTTCATGATGATGCGCGTATGGCTGAATCCGAGCGCCCGTGCCGCATCGACGTAAGGTATTTCTCGAATGGCAAGCGCACTCGACCGCACCACTCGAGCACATTGAGGTATGAACGGAATGGTGATTGCAATGATTACGTTGACTGTGCTGGCGCCCAGGGTTGCGACTACGGCTAGTGCCAATACGATCAAGGGAAAGGCCATGACAATGTCGACAAGGCGTTGACAGATAATATCGAATCGACCGCCGAAGTATGCGCTGGCAACACCGAGGATTAGACCACCGGTCGCGCCAACAAAAGCAGCGGTGAAACCGACGAAAAGTGCGGTGCGAGCTCCGTATATGATCCTTGTGAGGATATCTCTGCCAAACGCATCTGTGCCCAACCAGTATTCTGCGCTTGGGGGAGATAGCTGATTTACCCACGACGCTGCTTCGGGGTCATAAGGTGTTAGGAAATTGGCGAAGATCGCGGAAAATATCATGATCAAGACCACCAGCCCGCCAGCGGATGCAAGCGGTTGCCGGCGAATCAGGTCGATCAGCTGCGAGGACCACGATTTTGACAGTTCTTCGAGCTCGTCTGCGTCAGCGGCTGGATTGACTGTTACCATCGTCTAGGTGCTCAAGCGTATCGAATTCTAGGGTCGAGCCATGCGTACACTAGGTCGACAACGAAATTGGTTACTACAGCAATTAGTACGACTAACATTACCAGTTGTTGCGTCATAGCGAAGTCTTGGGCTTGGACAGACTCAACGAACAACTTGCCGATACCGTTGAGATTGAAAACTTGCTCAGTTACAACGAGACCGCCCATCAGAAACGCAAACTCGATGCCGATAATAGTGAAGACCGGGAGCATTGCGTTCTTAAGCGCGTGGCGATTGATAATGATCTTCTCAGTCATGCCTTTCGCTCGCGCAGTTCGAATATAGTCCTCTCGCAATACCTCAAGTAACGCCGACCGTGTCATGCGGGTTGCGACTGCGGAATAACGGTAGCCAGTATACTGGCAAGGTCTTTGAATGGTGATACGTATTCAATTGGGGGCATCCAGGGTGTACCAAGGAAGTGTTGAGTGCCAATAAGCAAACCCAGGATGATCAGAATGCCAAGCCAGAAAGACGGCATGGCAATTCCGGCGATGCTGAAGGATCGAACCACGTAGTCAATCCAGGTGTCCTGCTTGATGGCTGAGATTGCGCCGAGCGGAATGGCAATCACCACCGCTACCAATGTCGCCATGAGAGCGACCTGTAATGACAGTTTGAACCGCAGTCCGATCTCCTCGGTGACAGGTTTGCCCGTCCACATTGAATCTCCAAGGTCCCACACCACATAGCCGGTGATGAAGTCCCAGAACTGGACGATTAGGGGTTTCGCCAGACCGAGTTTTTCTCGACAGAGCTCGATCTCGGCCTCGTCGACGTAGAGCCCTGAACCAGCGAGACGCACCTCACAGACATCCCCGGGGATCGCGCGGAGCAGGAAGAAAACAAGAACCGCCGCACCGAGCAGAGTCGGCAGGATCAGCAACAGGCGCTTGGCAATGTATTTGTGCATGAAGGTTGATGCGTAAAATTTACCGCCCGTCGTCAGAAGACGACGGGCGGTGGTTAACTTGTACGCGCAGCAATGTGCGCTTTGTTAACTCTATTGGGTTACTTATCCAGCCAGATCTGATCCAAGGACTGGTTCAGGTAGTGACTGGGCGCGATTTTCCACCCTTTCACATAAGAGCGATGGGGATTGATCTTGTACCACCACAATGTCAGGGCGGTCCCGGCGGTATCAAATACTTCAGTTTCGAACTCTCGCATGATTGAGCGTTGTTGTGCCGGAGTCTCGGCCTTGAGCAGACGGTCATAGATGACATCCAGTTTCGCATTCTCACAGCCGGAGTAATGGTTGCCGGCACTGCACAGAAACTTGCTCACGTCCGCAATCGGGTTCACCACCGACTGGCAGTTGAAGTCGACCGTCACGTCGAAGTCCTTCTTTTTGCGCAGCGTGGCATAGAACTGCGGTGAAGGCTGCACCCGCTGAATAGGTTTCAAGCCGACCTGGCGCCACTGGTCAACCAGCCAGGTACCGACCACCTTGTACGGCTGATCGACGCCGCGGTTATTGAAGTCGAACTCGATGCCCTCGGCACCGGCTTCCTTCAGTAACGCCCGCGCTTTCGCACGACTGGCCTTAATGTCTCTCGAGAAACCAAGCGAGCCTTCAAGCTCCGCCGCCGTTGCCGCCAGCGGATGTGATGGGAAAACAATGCCACCGACCGTCTTCACGATCGCGATATTGGCCAGGTACTTCGAAGCTTCATAACGATCTACAGCCAGGGTCAGTGCGTGTCGAACACGTTTGTCATCGAACGGCTTGTGGTTGACATTGACGGTAAACATCAGCGCACAGTTCCAGTCAGATTCCTGAACGGTGATTTTGTCGCCCAGCGCTTTGACTAAGTCATCACGTGCCTTCGGCGGGAAGCCTCTGAACTCAATCGCTGCCCGATCGCCACGGATAGCTTGCAGCCGAACCGACATTTTGGGTGCCGATATCGCCCTGAAGCCATCAAGATAGGGTTTACCCGCGTGGTGGTAATTCGGGTTGCGCTTGCCTGCGACATGAGACCCGGCGACATGTTCGACAAAAATGAAAGCACCCGAACCATTGACATTTTTCTTGTGCCATTCGTAACCGTGCGCATCCAGGTCCTTTTTGCTGTAGATAAAATTGAACGGCATCCCAGCGCTGGGGATGAACGCACCCGACGGAAACTTCAGCGTGAACACAATGGTGTGGTCATCGGGGACCTCAATCGATTTGACCATCTTGAACATCGCCTTGCGGTTGCTGGCGACGCCTTTGGGCGGAAAGACGATCTTGTCGAACGTTGCCTTGACGTCGTGCGCGTTCAGTGGCGTGCCATCATGGAACTGGAGGCCCTTTCGAATCTTGAAGGTGTACTCGGTCCCACCTTTGGCGCCACTGGGTATGTTGCCTTCGCAAACATCACACTGAAAGTCAGTGGGGTCCGCAGGATTGTCAGGGTTGACCCGAAACAGCAGACTGTAGAACGGACGGATCGGGTGGATCATGCCGAATGTCGACTCGATATGGCCGTCATAGGACGGGATCTTGCTGCCCACCACGAAGTTCAGAATACCGCCCTTTTTCGGGGCGGCAACCGAGACTGTTACTGCACCCAGAGCAAACGCTATACCGACAATGGCAGCGACGCCCTGCTTAAATAAGCTGGATTTCATTGTTCTTTATCCTCCTTGAGTTTACTGATTTGCGATACTTCCATAGGGTAATGTGAACCAAATCGTTTATTAATGCACGCACAATTGGTGAAATTTACCCACCAGCGAGAGTTGAATGATTGTGCTTCCATAGAACATCAGGAATTTCCTTGCTATTTTGGGTATTAGATTTGATTACAAGCGACCCAGTGTCCAGTCTTGGTTTGTCGAAATTCGGGTATCTCGTTTCTGCAGCTGTCAACGGCTAGCGGACAGCGAGGATGAAAAACGCAACCGCTGGGTGGATTCATCGGGCTGGGTATTTCGCCCTGAATAACTGAATGTGCTCGTTCGGCTTCAGCCTGTGGATCAGGTATCGGTACCGCATCGAGCAGTGCGCGGGTATACGGGTGACTGGGGTTGTCGAACAACTCATTGCCTTCGGCAAGTTCCACCAGTTTCCCGAGATACATCACTGCAACGCGATTGGATATGTGGCGCACGACGCTGAGATCGTGGGCAATGAAGAGGTAGGTGAGATTAAACTGCTCGCGCAGGTCCTCAAGCAGGTTGATTACCTGCGCCTGGATCGATACATCCAGCGCTGAAACCGCTTCGTCACATATGATGAACTCTGGATTCAAAGCTAGGGCACGCGCTATCCCAACGCGTTGGCGCTGACCGCCGCTCATCTCGTGCGGATAACTATCTGAAAATCTTGGATCGAGTCCGCAAATAGACAGGAGTTCGCGAACCCGTTCCTTGCGTTTAACTTTATCAGTGATGATCCCATGCACGCGTATCGGCTCATCCAGCATGTTGCCGATTTTCATGCGTGGATTTAGCGAACTGTACGGATCCTGGAAAATCACTTGGATTTTCGCGCGGGTCGGCACCAACTCTTTTTGTGATAACTGGGTGAGGTCGATACCTTCGAAAAGAATTTCTCCCTCTGTTGCTGTCTCGAGTTGTAAGATGCAGCGTCCGATAGTGGTTTTACCGCAGCCCGACTCGCCGACCAGCCCCAGTGTTTCACCTTTTGGAATTTCAAAAGAGACCCCATCAACCGCTTTAACGTGAGCGGTCGTTCGCTGAATAACCACGCCTTCGGTCACTGGAAAGTGCATTTTCAGGTTTCGAATCTGGACAAAGGGTATTGCGTTTGTCATGCCGGTATCACTCATGAAGCGTTCTTCAGTTCGTTGATTTCCTTGACTCGCCAGCACGCCGATACGTGTCCGCTGTCAATATTTTCCAATGGTGGAAACTCCTGGGCACAGCGGTCTACAGCGAACCGGCAGCGCGGCCTGAAGGCACAGCCTCCATCAAGCCGTGTCAAATCCGGTGGTTGCCCGTCGATGGGGATTAACCGAGTACCCCGCGGCTGGTCCATGCGGGGCACCGAGGCAAGTAGGCCCAGCGTATACGGGTGGTGCGGCTGATGGTAGATCTGTTGTGCGCTGCCCATTTCGATGATTTTACCGGCATACATCACGTTGACTCGGTCGGCGTAACGTGCAACAACGCCGAGGTTGTGTGTGATGACGACCAGTGCCACACCGAGGCGCTTGGTCAGATCTTTCATGAGTTCCAGAATTTGCGCCTGGATTGTCACATCCAACGCCGTGGTCGGTTCGTCCGCGATGATTAACTTGGGTTCACAGCTGAGTGCGACCGCGATCATCACTCGTTGACGCATGCCGCCGCTCAGGTGATGCGGAAACTGCGCCAGTCGTCGCTTTGGTTCAGAAATGCCGACCATTTCGAGTAATTCTGCAGCGCGCTTGAGCGCCTGTGCCGGTGATAGCCCGAGGTGGTGTTGCATGGTCTCAGTGAGTTGCAGTCCGATCGACAGCACTGGATTGAGAGACGTCATGGGTTCTTGAAAGACCATGCTGATTTCTCGCCCACGAACGCGCCGAATATCGTCATTGCTCATTTCAAGCAGATCCTGACCCATAAAATTAATGCTGCCACCGACAATTTTCCCTGGCGGCCACGGCACCAACCGCAGGATGGAAAGCGCGCTCACGGATTTCCCACAGCCCGACTCACCTACGACGGCTACCGTTTCACCCTCGTCGACATCGAAAGTGATGTTATCGACGGCTCGCACTGTGCCAGATGAAGTGAAGAACTGGGTGGTGAGATTGCGGACTTGTAAAAGTGTTGCCATGATTGACGAGTCTAGTGTTCTATCAAGAGTGATGTCGAGTTTCGGTGTTTAATCATCCGCCCATTTTTTTTCAAATTCCCAGATACGGGTAAAACCCATGAGTCGCGAGAAATCGTCAAAGTCGTGCAGCGGGGTAGTGAGACCACTGCTTGAGCCTGTGGTCTTGAGATGCCGGTAAACCGATTCTACGGCGGCGCCCATAGCGAGAAAACCAGTGCCAGGAAAGATTGCGATCTGGTAGCCGATTTGCCGCAATTCATCGGCTGAGAGCACTGGCGTGCGACCGCCATCTACCATGTTAGCCAGCAAAGGCTTGTCGATGGACCGGCAAATTTTCTCCATTTCGTCGATCGATTCAGGGGCTTCGACGAACACCACATCCGCGCCCGCGTCAGCGAATGCCTGACCGCGGCGGATCGCATCGTCGATACCATGCTCGGATCGCGCATCGGTGCGGGCGATGATGATGAAGTCATCAGATTCACGGGCACTCGTGGCGACTCGTATCTTCGCCAGCATATCCTCTAAGGCAATCACCCGGCGCTTTGGAGTATGGCCGCACTTCTTGGGGTATTCCTGATCTTCCAGCTGGATACCACAGGCGCCTGCTCGTTCGTAGCCGCGGACTGTGTGATCAACGTTAAGTAGGCCACCATACCCGGTGTCACCGTCGGCGATGAGCGGTGTCGCTGTCGCCAATGCGATTTTTTCAACGCGATCGACCATCTCGGTGTAACTCGCAAGCCCGGCATCGGGCAAGCCGAGGCTAGACGCAACCACACCATAGCCGGTCATATAGATGGCAGGAAATTCAAACTGATCGGCGATGCGTGCAGAGATCAGATCGAAGACACCGGGTGCTGTCATGAAGTCCCCGTTGCGAAGTCGGTCCGTCAGTGCGGTCTTTTTCTGGTTCATCGCGTAGAGGTGCGTTTTCGTTTAATCAATCACACTGGCAACCCACTGTCGCCATGTTAGGGATCGACGTTTGAGCGCATAGTGACAAATTACGCCGCTGTCCCGCAAGTCTGGGCGCCTTGGTTCAGTTGTGACGCTGAACCTGGTCCCTGGGTTTGCGGGTTGGTTTGCAGCAAATGGGTAACAACGGCAAACCCAATCTCTGTGTCATTCGCCCAGTTTGTCTTTCACAGCCTGGCCAATATTGCCCGGTGTATCCAGAACTTCAGCGCCGGCGGCTTCAAGTGCGCTGCGTTTAGAGGCGTATGACCCACGGCTGCCCATGACGATGGCCCCAGCGTGGCCCATGCGTTTGCCTGGCGGTGAGGCGGCGCCAGCAATGAAGGAGACGATCGGCTTGGTCACTTGATGCGCGTAAGTGGCCGCTTCTTCTTCCATGCTGCCCCCGATTTCACCAACGATGACGATGGCTCGAGTGCTAGGGTCTTGCTCAAGCATTTCCAACGCGTCGTGCGTAGTGGTGCCAATGATGGGGTCTCCCCCAATGCCAATAAATGCTGAAATGCCAAGACCTGCTTCGACCACTTTCAGGCAGATCAATGTACCCAGGCTGCCACTTCGTGAAATGACGCCAACCGTGCCAGGGCGGAAGACACGCTCATTAAAAGCGGGCATGAAGCCGACAAAGTTTTTGCCGGGAGTCACCAGTCCAGCGGTGTTGGGCCCGATGACTTGGCAATTGGCTTCATTCGCCGCAGCGAGGAAGTACATGACGTCCTGTACCGGGATGTGTTCCGTCAGGCACACAATTTTTCCGATACCTGCGTTAATGGCATCGAGCACCGCGGCTTTTACGCCAAGTGGTGGAATAAACAGTACCGTCGCATCGATGGGCGCTGCGTCGGTGGCATCGGTTGCCGAGGCGTAGATTGGAACGCCGCAGTGAATGATGCCTGCTTTTTTGGGATTAACACCGGCACGGATGCGGGTGCCGTACTCAATCATGCGCTCACTCCAAAACGTACCTTGTTTGCCGGTCATCCCCTGAACCAGCACTTGATCATCGCTACCGATAATCATTGAGCGGCTTCCACGGCGGCTTTAACCGCATCATCCATCAGATCGTAGGGCTCCAGCTGCAGGCGTTCGCGCACCATCGCAATAGCTTCTGTCTCACCGGTGCCGTGAATCGTGAAAAAGACGGGTACCTTGGGTTCCAGTGTTTGCCACGCCTCAATGATGCCCTCTGTCATGACGTCGGTGCGGGCAAATGCACCGCAGAAGTTGACGAGTAGCGCTTTAATATTGGGGTGAGACAACACGAGTTCCAATGCCGCTTGTCCGAGGGTATAGGCTTCACCACCGATTTCAAGAAAATTAGCCGGTTCGCCACCGTAGTGCCGTACAGCGTCCATCGTGGTCATGGTGAGTCCCGCGCCGTTTGCCAGTACACCCACGTTGCCGGAAAATTCGATAAAGCGCAGCCCAAGCGCTTCGCCTTGGGTTTCAAGTTCAGTCAGTTTTTCGGGTGTCCCTTTTGCACTGAGTTCGCGCTGCCGTTTGATGCCCGAATCATCGAGCGTGAATTTGCAGTCGAGAGCCACCACGTTGTTGTCATGGGTAATCGCCAACGGATTGATTTCTACCAACTCGGCATCGTTATCGGTATAGACCTCGTAGAGGTTCAACAAGGTAGTGCACAGCAAGTCGACGGCGTCTGCGGGGACGGTGGGGGTGATCAGCGACTCAAGGGCGTTACGGTCGATGCCGTTTCGAATGTCGATCGGAAGTTGCAACAGGTCGTTCGGATGAGCCGCAGCAACGTCCTCAATGTCCATGCCGCCATGCTGTGAAAACAGCAATAAGGGGCCTTGCGTTTTCTGATCATTGACAATGGCAGCGTACAGTTCGTGCGCAATTGGCACTTTTGCTTCGACTAATAGGGTTTCCACGCAGTGGCCACCGATCTTCATGCCAAGGATGTCGGCGGCTGCCACGCGTGCACTGTCGCTATCGTCGACGGCACGAATCCCACCGGCTTTGCCGCGCTTGCCGGTTGGCACTTGCGCTTTGATCATGCAGGGACCTATGTCGCGAGCGGCATCTGCGGCCTCGTCGGCCGTGCGCACCGATCGACTGGTGGGAACGGAAATGCCTGCGCCAGCAAGCAAAGGCTTGGCCACATATTCTTCAAATAACATCAGGTTACTTTCCGAATTTTTGCCAGTGTCTCTCGAAAAGGGCGGCTTCCGAAGGACGGTCCTCGGCCACTGTGTGGGCGAGGTGGGTAATGTTGATGAAGTGACGGTAATTGAGGTTTTCCGAAATACTGTTGCCACCCCAGGTGCCACAGCCCATGCTGAGTGTGAAGTTAAGCCCGTTGTCAAAACTGCCACCGTTGCCAAACGTATGTGCCTGGTTCACGAGGACCCGTACCACGTCGATTTCCTCGGCCAGGCGACGCGCATGGTCAGCGGTTGTCGTGTGAATACCGCAGGAATGACCCTTGCCCTGGACTTCGAGGATGTTAGAAACCAGGTCGATGGCATGGTCGAAGTCGCGTGCCCGATAGAGCGTCAAGACAAGGGACAGCTTCTCATCAGCAAAAGGGGAAGTGGCACTAAATTCAGATTCTTCCACCATGAAGAAGCTGGCCTCTGGCGCGGTGTCTTCAAGGTGCGCACGTGCTGCGATGGCAGAGGCATCTTTGCAAATCACATCGCGATTGAGTTTCCCGTTCAGCCAGAGACAGTTCTGAATGCGTTCTCGTTCTGTATTGTTGGCCAGGTAGCCGCCGACACGTTGCAGGGCTGCGATCATGTCCGGGTAGATGGCATCCAAAACAACAAGGGAGTTCTCGGACGAACAGGAGGTCGCGTTATCAAAGATCTTGGAGGCGCAGATTTTGACCGCAGCGTCGTCGAGGTCAGCGCTTTCATCAACCACAACGGGAACATTGCCAGCGCCGACACCGATCGCTGGTGTGCCGCTGCTATACGCACCACGTACATTGTTTTGTGAGCCCGTCGCGACAATCAAGTCGGCCTGTTTCATCAGGGTTTGCGTCAGTTCCCGGGAGATTGGTTGCGGCAGTACTTGGACCAGGTCCACGGGCGCGCCGACCTGGGTCAGTGCTTGACGCATCAGATCGACGGTGGCCGAAGTGGCACTCCAGCCCCCCGGTGGCGGTGCGATGACAATCGCATTGCGCCCTTTGATCGACATCATGGTTTTGTTGACTGGTGTTGCAGCGGGGTTAGTTGACGGCGTGATGGCTGCCACCACACCGACAGGCTTGGCATAGCGGGCGATGCCGCTTTCGGGATCATCATCCAGCAGGCCGACCGTGCGCACTCGCATCAGGTCGCGCAGGGTGCCAAAGGTTTTTCTTTGATTTTTTGTAATCTTGTCGGGGACATTACCCAGGCCGGTGTCCCGCACAGCGGTCTCGGCTAGGGCACGCGCATTGTCGGGGCAGTAGACGGACCACGCCAGTGCAGTCACCACTTCATCGACGCGCGCCTGATCAGCGTTCTTGAATGCGGCCATCGCGACTCTGGCGCGACCGATAAGCGGAGCGATGATCAGATCTATTTCGTTCATTGAGTGCGCGGGTTTCGGGGCCATAACGATGTTTCCTGCAGAGTGGAGTAATGTCGGTTGCGGTTAATCGGCCGCATTAAAAGCAACCATATCGCGTTTTCCGATGCTGGAGAAAAAACCAGGTCGTGCCCACCGTCCGATCGGCCGTTAGTAGGACACTCAGCGTCCCTGCCGAAGGTGGCGAATATTACATCGACGGCATTGGCGGGTCTCCACTGTTCCAGAGCCAAAACTGGAATTCACCTCAACGACGCGGTAGTCGTGCAGAGTGATGGCACACAAAAGACGTCCAAGGGTGGGCGGGATCGGCACACCCTTGTGTTGTGTCTCGGGAGACCTTTCGGTCATACGATGACCTCGCTTGGCAGGCTGGATTGAGACCGATCACCCGCATGTTACTCCAATTTAAACGTATCGCCGGAAAGAGATCGTAGTGTAGGTCAATGCACTTGGAAAACAGTGTTAGGGCTAGGTTTAAGGCGGGGTCTTGGCGGGGTGATGGCGTTGGCCCAGCACGGCCAACGTCACGATGGCGAGCAGAATCAGTGCCCCGCCTGCCAGTGTGGTGATTGATGGCACTTCATCGGCGCCCAGCCAGGCCAGAATGGGGCCGACGATAACCTCGGTCAATGACAACAAAGTCAGCTCCACCGCAGGCAGGTGTCTTGAGCCGGCGGTATAGAGCATGAATCCAAGGCCCACCTGGAAAACGCCCAGACTAATGCTAAGTGACAGGTCTTTGGGTGTGAGAATGAGTGAGTTACCGTCCCACAGCATTCCGGTTAACGCAAAGAGCGTTGCAAAAAGACTAGCGAATAAAATCGCTGGCAGCATGTCGATAGTTCGCCGCATCCGCAGCGTAATGGTTAGTCCTGCCAATCCCAAGGCGGCCGCCAGCGCAAAGAGTTCGCCGAGGCCTCGGCCGATCGCAAGCTCCTTACCTGCCATCACAGCGAGGCCGAGCGCTGCTATGCCCATGGCCAGCGAGGTTGGCCAACGGATATGTTCACTCAGCAGTACACGCCCAAGCAACGCCGCGAAGAAAGGTGCAGCAGCGAGGATAAACAGTGCGTTTGCTACGCTGGTTTGATCGAGTGCAAGGATGTAACCGGAGAAAGAGATCGACAGGCACAACCCGCCGAGCACACTCAGGCGCCCGGCACTTTGAAAAACACCGAGTAGTCGTCCACGATATCGCACGACCAACCACAGAGCGATAAAGCAAAACAAAGAAAGCGAACGGTAGAACAGCACTTGCCAGGCCGTTGCGACTTCGATCCAACGGTAGACGAGACCAGACAGGCTCCAGAAGATGCCGGCCATCAGCACCAGTGGTATACCGACCCGTCGGTTGGCGACAGGTTCGGTGGCTGTTGTCGAGCCAGCCATTAATCGCTTAGGCGCCGGTCAGGCTTTTTCGATGAATTCGATAGTGATGCCGTCGGGATCTCGTAGGTATGCCACTCGGCTGCCGCGATTCGGTCCCTGATCAATGGCGACAACCGGGCCGATGGGCTCCACTGAGTGGTCCCGCGCGGCCTGGATGGCCGCATCAATATTGTCGACATCGTAGGCGATGTGGCTGAAGCCGGTATCGCACGGTCGTGGCCATACGCTACCGCGCGTTTCAGGTTCGATGTACTCGATGAGCTCGATACTGTGACCGGGACCGCGCACATAAGCGATGAGTACCTCCGCTCCCTCAACACCTGTGATGGCTTGAATTAAAGACGGGTTGCGGGGTCCCTTGGAGGTCACCTCGAAACCCAGCGCATCTCGAAAAAAGGCGAGGCTTCGGTCAAGATCCGATACTGTGAAACTGGTGTGGTTAGTCGCGATAATTTTAAAAGCGGTCATGGACCGGGGCTCCTTGGTGTGGCGCGGCGGATGATGGCACGGCCGACGGTAGTGATCCAGAGTTAATCACGGTTTCGCATAAACGGCTTGTCTGATGGAGCCACGCGGCCTATTCTGATGGTCTATCAATTAGATCGTTCAGTGATTCAAGGCGTCAGTTTGCGTGAGTTAATTGAATGTCATCATACGGGGGCCATAACAAATGTCAGCAAACATCGAGACGATTCCGGCACGCCGCGGCGCAGCGGTGCGCGTCACCAAGGGCCAGTCGGTCAAGGTGATCAATACACACGGCGAACAAGTCGTCGATACTTGGGCATTCAATACCGTTGACGTCAACGAGTTCATGTCGATGGAGGCAACCCGTGCCACGCTCCTAAAGATGCGCCCAACTGTCGGTGACAGTCTTTATACCAATCGTCGCCGGGCGATTCTGACTGTCGTTGAAGACACTTCGCCGGGTGTGCACGACATGTTAATGGCGGCTTGCGATAACGAGCGCTATGGTCTTTTGGGTTGTACTGAGTACCACGACAATTGCTCGGACAACCTTCGCTCTGCTACGCAGGCGCTAGGTCGCCATTGAACCTTTTCATGAACATTCCATGGACGGCCAGCGGCCAGTTGGCTTTCGAAGCACCTGTGACTGCGCCCGGGGATTACATTGTGCTGCGTGCCGAGATGGATGCGGTGGTCGCGTTCTCTGCCTGCCCTCAGGATATCTTACCGATTAACGGGCAACAGACGCCGCCAACAGAAGCGCATTACCAGGTCATTACCTAGCAGGCTGTGCTTGTTCAGTGTCAGGCGATCGGGCCACCGGGAGTGAATAGAATCTTGCCGCTGCGTTCTCCGCGGCCCGCATGCGCCAGTGCAGTTTTTACTTCGTCCAATCCATAGGTTGCTTCGACCGGTGCTGCGATGGTTCCATCCCTAATTAACGAGGTGACCTCGGTGAAGATCGCTTCGATGCCCTGGCGAGTCGCTTTGCCGAGGTGATTGGCTAGCCAGAATCCTCTCAGCGTAATGTCCCGAACGATCGTTTCGGTTGGCGTAATCATGCATGGCTCCCCGCTAAGAAATCCGTAGTTGACCACGGTGCCGCCTATCGAAAGGCTTTGGGCAAGATGCAAACAGGCCGCTCCGCCAATGGCATCTAGGGCGAGCGGCAAGTTGGCGTCACCAATGCCGGATCGCACCTTCTCGGCCAGATTCTCATCGTCTACGAGGACCAGATCGGCACCCAATGCGGCAACGGTAGCAACGGCTGACTGACGGCGAACCACGCTGACCGTATGGATACCGCGTGCACGGGCCAGTCGAATGACGTGGTAGCCAACAGCAGAATTAGATGCGTTTTGAATGACCCAGTCACCCGGTGCAAGGTCGATGTAGTTACTGAGCATCAGCATGGCAGTCGGTGGGTTGACCTTCATCATCGCGGCCTGAAGCGGATCGATATTCTGATCAATGGCGATCACGTTGTTCGCTGCTGTGCAGATTGTTTCTGTCCAATTGGTTCGTCCCAGCAATAAGACCCGTTGCCCGGTATCGAGATGACCGACCCCGCTGCCAGTTGCGGTTACTCGACCGACGCCTTCAATACCAAGCCGGGCCGGTAGCTGTTTCGGGCCGGGGTAACGGCCTTCGATAAGAAGAAGATCAGCAGGGTTAATTGAACAAGCTTCAACAGCCACGATGACCTCGTCTGGGCCGGGTGCGCCCGGTTCGGCTACCTCGATACAGTGACAGACTTCGTGGGGTGGACCGTAGCGGTCAAATTCAATGGCTTTCATGTGATGCTCCATCTGGAAAGAGTTGGCCGATTTGTGGTGACGGCCTGCGTAATCGAGTCATCTTACGCGATTCAATCCTGCCTGGGTTGTCGGTTTGAATGGGTTGTCAACACGTATCACTTGCAGTGACCTTGTGGCAGCGACACACTAGAATGAGTTACCAAACTAGTGGACCGTCCGCCCGGCGCGGCGGGGGCGAAAGGAGAGGCCAATGAAGCTATCCCAGGAGCAAATGGCACGTTTCGACCAGGAAGGATTTCTTTTTTTTCCGGACTGGTTCTCGAGCGATGAAGCCAATCTCCTACTGGAAGAGGCCGCGCTAGTGTACGGGCTCGATAGAAAAGAGGTCGTTCGAGAAACCAGTGGTGTTGCCCGCACTGCGTTTGCTGCACACACCTACAATGAGGCCTTCTCTCGTTTGGGTTGCCACCCGCGTTTGATTGATCCCGTTGTCCAGATTCTCGACGAAGCGGTTTACATGCACCAGTACAAGGTTAACGCGAAGGCTGCTTTCGATGGCGAGGTGTGGCAGTGGCACCAGGACTTTGGTACTTGGCATCGCGATGACGAGATGCCGGAACCGCGTGCGATGAATATTGCCGTCTTCCTGGAGGCCCGCTTCTATTTATACCTCGTAGTCACAAGCGTGGGACCCTGCCGGCAGGGCATGACATTCAGACGACGTCCTACCCGCTGTGGACGCTCGATCGTGATGTGGTGTCAGAGTTGGCGTGTGCCGGCGGTATCGAAGCGCCGGTGGGTAAGGCGGGTGGCGTAGTGATGTTCAACAGTAACCTGGTCCACGCCAGCCCCCCCAATATCAGTCCGTTTGGACGGACTATTGTTTACTTAAGTTTGTGTGCGGTCTCAAATCACATTCGTCGTTATCACAGGGCGGAGTACATTGCCCACCGCGATTTCACACCGATAGAGCCGTTGGCGGATGATTGCTTAATGCAGTTGGTGGCAGAGCGGCAGTTGAGCAAAGCGTCCTAAACGCTACGTAACAGAGTCAGTCGATCGTTGGGGTGTGGTTCAGGGCGAGATCGAATAGATCAAAGTTTCGCAAGGTCTCATGTGGCGCCTTGGTGATGGGTTGACTGAGAATCAATGGCACGCGCTGTTCTGAAATGCCGCCGTGGGAGCGCAGAGGGACTTCAAGGCCGCTCAGGTCGTGAGCCTCTGGCGACGTGCCGATGACTTGATGCTGTTTGGCGATGATGTTCAGGTCGCCAATGCGATCCACAGGCAGTTCGAAGCGCTGCGCCGCCTCGACAGCGGTAAGGACCAATTCGATACCCGGCAGTTCTCGAATGGCAGCAGCGATGTGCGGGTCGTTTGGTGATGAACAATAGACCGAGGCAAAAGAGCCCAAAGCGCCGTGGTGGACGACATAAGGGTCAGTGATCGGAAGAATGACTTTGCAGATATCCACGCCAAAGCGTTCATCCAGGAAAGACTGGAGGTAAATGACATCGGGAGTGCCATCGGCCCTGTGCTTGGCATTCATGCCGTGGTCAGCCGTCAGAGCGACGAGTGCACCAAAGGCTTCGAGTTGTGCCCAGTAGGTGTCCATCATTGCATAGAAAGCATTGGCGCCATCGCTGCCGGGCGGGTGTTTATGCTGGATGTAATCTGTAGTAGAGAGATACAACACGTCGAGTGCGAGAGTTTCCATCAGCATCACGCCAGCGGCAAAAACAAACTCGGAGAGGTCTGCACTGTAAACCGACGGCAGCGGGCGATTCAGCCGTTCAGTGACTCGATCGATACCGTTTTCCTCATAGGTAGCTTGATCAGCATGCTCTGCGGAGAAGCACACGCTGCCTGCGTCACCAAAAGCAAGGCCGGCGCCGAGTAACCCTCGCAACTTGTCTTTGGCGGTAACGATACCAATGCGCAGACCGTTTTTCTGGAATGCTTCAAACAGTGTTGGTGCACGCAGGAGTTTGGGCGCAGTCATCATGACTTCGCGTTCGGATACGCGATCATAGAAATAGTTACCGCAGATGCCATGCACCGCGGGGGATGCACCGGTAACGATAGACAAATTGTTCGGGTTGGTAAAACTTGGAATGACACAGTTGACGCGAAGGTCTGCGCCAGCACCGCCCACGATCCGCTCAGTCCAAGGCATAACGCCAGCGGCGACGGCCTCTTCGATGTACGCAGGCTCTGAGCCGTCGACGCAAATGGCCACCACCGGGCGGGCGGGCATTCGGTAGTCACGATTGTTGACGGTGATGGTCACGGCTTTTTGGTTTGTCATCAACTCGTTAGAGATGCCGTCCAATGATTGAGTGCTTCGCGCGCCTCGCCTTGTGTACCCACCACGTTGTCGTGGTCATATTTTTTGGCCGTGAGCTCAATCACGTAACCGTTGGGATCACGAAAATAAATGGAGTTGATGAACTGGTGGTCCGAGATGCCGCGAGTCTCGATGCCCGCTGCCTTGCCTTTTTCGAACATCGAGTGCAGTGTATCGGAGTCGACCTCAAGCGCGATGTGCAGATCGAAATCATGTTGCGCCTTGAATTCGAACGGTGAGTCCGGGACTTCAAAAAAGGCCAGAAACGACCCATCGGCCATGCGATAAAAAGAATGCAGCGCCCGAGTCTCGCGTTCCGTCTTGGTCTGTCTTATTTCAAATGCATTGGCAAGCGGTAGACCGAGAAAATCCTCATAGAAACAGCGGGTCTCTTCCGAATTACGACAACGGTATGCGTTGTGGTGTAGGCCTTTAATCATCAGTCTCTCCAGAGAAGGTGTGAATCGAGCAGATACTCGGCTCTTTCGTGTATTAAATATCTTAGCCTGTGGCTTGTCGATGGTGTCGCTTGGTCGAATTAGAGCGCCAGCCCTGCAAAGTGACCGCTCTGGATTGCTGCCATCAGGTGTCGTGGTGACTGACAGTCACCCACGCGTTGTAGCTCAACGTGTGACGGGAGTTTCGAACCCAGTGGGTCTATTACCAGCCGCGGGGTGGCGTAGATCACTTCATCAACGGCTAAGAATTCAGATTCCTGGTCGGTAAAAACGTTGCGGACTGTGACCGTTCCCCGCTGAAAGTTGATCAGATCATGACCAGTCACGATCTCGACTCGAGCTTGGTGGAGTCGGCGGTGGACGCCAATCGCGCTGCAGTAATTTACGTTCTGGGCAATGTGTGTTCGCGGCGTTACCAGGACAACGTGATCGACCTGTTGAGCCAATAAGTCCACCACGGCGTAAGCGCTAACGCTGTGGTCCATGTCGAAGAAAAGGACACGTTTTTGGCGCACCACAGGGGCAAGCCGAACGACGTATGCATCGGCGGCAGTGATTGAATCAGCGTTGGCTGCAAGGGAGGGTGGTGGGCGCAGTGTGGCGCCTGTTGCCAGCACGACGGCTTCCGGTGCCGTTGCCATTACGGTGCTGGCATCGACGCGTTGACCGAGCTGAAGCGATACCCCGTATTGCTTTGCTTTGTTGAGTTGGTAGTCAATCATTGCACCAACTTCCTCGCGGCCGGGCAGTGTTGCATCGAGACGAAGACGACCCCCTGCAAGTTTCGATGCGCCGTACACAGTGACCTGGTGACCGCGCGCAGCTGCTACCCAGGCGGTTTCCAGGCCTGCGGGCCCGGCACCGACCACGCTGATGCGACGCCTGCGCAACGCGGGAGTGAGGCGATCCTCTAACAGCGCTTCACCGTTGATACCGAGATACGGATTGTGATGCTCAGCGAGGGGTTTGCCGAGATGAACCTCACCCCAGCACCAGTTATCAAACACGGTCGGGCGGATATCTGATCGTCCAGAGCGCGCCTTCTCTGCCCAGGCCGCATCAGCGATCAATGCGCGGGACATGCCGACAAGGTCGCCGTAACCCTCTTTGATGATTCGTTCTGCCAGCGTGGGAGTGTTGATGCGACCGAGCGCCATAACCGGTACGCCCTCGCTGGCGGCGCGCATGCGTTTGTGAATGTCGATGAAATGTCCTGGCTTGAAATGCAGATCCGGGACGTGGGTCTCAAGACTGAGACTGAAGTTGCCCTGGCCATAACTGAAGTAGTCGAAGCTATGGCTCTGAGCGAGGCGACGTGTCAATTGTTCCGCTTCATCCGTGTCGATGCCGCCCGCAACACCTTCTTCACCGGGCATCTTCAGGCCGATGATGAAGTCGTTGCCGCACTCGGCACGGATACCATTGGCGATATGACGGGCGAAACGGGTGCGCCCGTCAATGTCGCCACCAAACTCGTCATCGCGGGTGTTAGACCAGGGTGAGAGAAATTGGCCGATGAGGTAACCATGTGCACCATGCAGTTCGATACCGGCAAAGCCGCAGCGCCACAGGCGTTTTGCTGTGTCAACGTAGGCTGTGATCACACGGTTGACTTGCGTCGTGGACATAACATGCGGCACTGTCCAACTGAGTGCATCGGGTTGTTCGGAAACCCCCATGGGCGATTTACTGGGATGCCACAACTGTTGTCGGCCCGGGTGCCATAATTGTCCAATCAGGGCACCACCGGCTGTATGGACGCCGGCCGCCGCTGCCTTAAAGCCGGACAGATTAAGATCATCAAACCCCGTGACGATGGCTTGTTGCGCCAGTGCTTCGGGATCGACGGCTATGATTTCAGAGATCAAAAGCCCCGTTCCCCCGCGGGCACGCTCCACCAAGAATGAGACCCAGCGTTCGGTTACTTGGTTATCATGGCCAAAGTTGGTCAGTGTCGCAGTGAGTGCGACTCGGTTGCGTATGGTTCGCCTGCCAACCGTAATAGGAGAGAACAGATGGTGACAGTGGGTCGTGGTCATTCGCTGAAAGGGTTCGCGGACAGAAGTCAGGTTAGCCGATGTTGTTGATGCAGGATAACAGAGTAGTCTCGCAGCCCCAGGGCCATGGGGGTTTCGAGTTGAGAGCCATAAATATTGCTAAAGTGTTCGATCTGCCTCGAGGTTGTCATGGGGTTGGTGGATTTCCGGTGAAGTTTAAGGTGGGACGCTAAGGAGTGGAAAAAATGAAGATTGCTGTGGTGGGAGTAGGTGCGATGGGATCAGTGTATGCCGCATTACTCGGGGATGCAGGGAACGAGGTGTGGGCAATTGATGTGTGGCAGGAACACATCGATGCCATTACCAAAAATGGTTTGAGACTTGAAGGTGCGAGCGGTGATCGAACCGTCATGATCAAGGCAACCACTGACCACAACGAGGTGGGCACTTGCGATCTCGTTGTCGTAGCAACCAAAGCAGGTCAGATTGAGTCGGCAGCGATTTCTGTGCCGGCATTACTCCACGATGACAGTGTTGTGCTCACTATTCAGAATGGACTCGGTTCAGCGGATCGTCTGGCTGCCTCGATATCTGCTGAAAGACTGCTGATCGGTGTGGCCGGAGGTTTCGGCGCTTCAGTGTCTGGACCGGGGCACGCGCATCACAACGGAATGGAACTGATTCGCCTGGGAGAGATGACCGGGGGAATGAGCCAGCGGCTTGAACGGATTGAGACGCTGTGGCGGGAAGCGGGTTTCAACGTGAAGGCCTACGAGGACATCAATCAACTCGTTTGGGAGAAGTTTATTTGCAATGTGACTTTTAGCGGAACCTGCACGGTCTTCAATCGAACCATCAGTCAGGTTATGAACGATCCGTTGGCTTGGCGCATCGCACTTCAATGTGGATTGGAGGCGCATCGAGCAGGCGTTGCCAAGGGTGTGTACTTTTCATTCGACGATGTAGAGGCGTACATCGCAAAGTTTGGGCAAGCGCTACCCAATGCGCGACCGTCCATGCTGCTGGATCATCTGGCGAAGCGTCGCTCAGAGATTGATGTGATTAACGGGGCGGTGCCGGCAGTGGCCGAAGCGATGGGGACCACGGCCCCTTACAACGAGGTGATTACGGCTTTGGTCAAGGCGCGAGAGGAAGAATTCTCCTGAAAGGGCCAGCGTTTTGGGCTTACAGCGCCTGCTTTCTCGGAGTTGTTAGTCATGCAACCAGCGAGTTTTTTGCCGTGCTGTCAGGCACGAGTGGCGTCGAGGTCTCGGTATGGCGTTATCTCATTGGTAGCGTGTGCCTGTTGCTGGTGTCGCTTTCCCTGAAGGGGTCTCGTGACTTGATCACGCCGCTGCGCCGGCACGGCGTGCAGATCACTATGCTGTCTGTTTTTGGAATGGCGTTGGGACAGTTACTGTTTCACTGGTCACTTGATTTTGCTTCTGTGACCCAGGTTGCGACGATGGTGACCACCATGCCAATGGGTGTGGTGGTTATGGATTTCATCATCAATCGAACCAAGATATCTGCGCCCAAAATGGTTAGCGGTGTGGGGGCCTTTGCTGGCGTCGTGTTGTTGTTAACCGACGGCTATGTGCAGCAGCTGTCGATCGGTGGGAGCGCGCTTTATGGGGTGATGATGGCGCTCGCGTGTTCTGTGATCGGATCGTGTTATCTCGTATTGGTGAGACCGTTGATTCAAAGTTACGGTGCTATTCGTATTACGACATTGACCTTTGTCCTCGGAGCCGTTGCGTTGTGGATTACAGTGGGCGTCGCCTGGGAGATCTGGGTCGATCCGACCACCTTGTTTGAGCGTCCAAGCGAAGCCTATTGGTCGCTGCTTGTATTGGGCATCTGGAATACCTGCATTGGCTTTATTCTGTGGTTCTGGGGCTTATCTGCGGCGCCGGATATGGGCCGAGCCAATTACCTGTTTTTTTTGAAACCCGTCATCGCCGCGCTGCTTGCGTTGGTTGTCCTGAGTAATCAGATTAGTGGAATGCAAGTCATTGCAATTATCGTGGTTTGTGGATGTGTCGCCGGTGAAATGTTTTATACACCGATGCGCCGCCTGTTAGGCGTCGTTAAGGTTTGAACGCGCTACCCTTTTTTGTGGAGGGCGTTGGTTGAGATAAATCGAGTAACGAAGACGAAAAAAAGGACATGGACCATGAGTGAGCTGTCGAAATCACAGATGTTTATTGGGGGTGAGTGGCTGCCACCGGCGGGGCAGGACTACTTTGAATCATTCAACCCGTATACCGGCAAACCCTGGACGCTGATCGCGCGGGGAGATGCAGAGGATGCAGACCGGGCGGTCGAGGCGGCTTACCAGGCCTTTCACAACCCCCACTGGCGTAACCTGACGGCCACCGCGCGTGGGCATCTGTTGCGGCGCCTGGGCGACTTGATTGCAGAGCACGCGGAACCGTTGGCACGTACCGAGGTGCGCGACAACGGAAAGCTATTCGCTGAGATGCATCTGCAACTTCGCTATACGCCGCAGTGGTATTACTACTATGGTGGATTGGCTGACAAGATCGAAGGCTCTGTATTGCCCATCGACAAGCCGGATACATTCACGTTTACCCAGTATGAACCGCTCGGTGTATGTGTTGCGATCGTGCCGTGGAATTCGCCCTTGTTTCTGACGGGGTTCAAGATTGCCCCGGCGTTGGCGGCGGGTAACACCGTGGTGATTAAACCGTCTGAATACACCTCGGCCTCGGCGCTGGAGTTCGTCAAATTGGTAGAAAAAGCCGGATTTCCCAAGGGCGTGGTCAACGTGGTCACCGGTTATGGAAAGGAAGTTGGCGAAGCGTTGATTACGCATCCGAAGGTGGCCAAAGTGGCTTTTACCGGGGGGTCCGTGAGTGGGCGCCACGTCTATAGCCGGGCAGCTGAGTCACTTAAAAAAGTAAGCCTCGAACTCGGTGGCAAGTCACCCAACATTGTTTTTGATGATGCCAATTTGGATAACGCGGTGAAGGGGGCTATCTCAGGGATTTTTGCCGCGACGGGACAGACCTGTATTGCCGGCTCGCGTCTACTGGTGCAGGAAAGCATCCATGACCAATTTGTAGAGAAACTGGTCGGCTTTGCGAAAACTGCGCAGATGGGTGATCCCATGTCTGAAGCGACTCAGGTTGGCCCGATAACCACCTGGCCGCAGTATGAGAAGGTGCTGGGATACCTCGATGTGGCGCGAGGTGAGGGCGTCAACTGTGTTCTGGGTGGCACTAAGGCGGAGCGCGCCGAGTGTGGGGAGGGCTGGTTTGTTGAGCCGACAATTTACACGGGGGTTAACAACCAGATGCGCATCGCGCAAGAAGAGGTATTTGGGCCGGTACTGTCGGTTATCCCGTTCAAGGATGAAGAAGAAGCCATCTCGATCGGTAACGATGTCGTGTTTGGACTCGCAGCGGGTATCTGGACGGAGAATATTCGCCGGGCGTTGCATGTTTCCAAGGCTTTGCAGGCCGGCACCGTGTGGGTAAATATGTATCGGGCGCTCAGCTATATGGCGCCCTTTGGGGGGTATAAACAGTCAGGCCTTGGCCGCGAGAACGGTCAGGATGCTATCCGTGAGTACCTGCAGACAAAGTCAGTTTGGATTTCCACGTCGGAAGAGGTCCCAAATCCGTTTGTGATGCGGTAAAGAAAATTTGCTCGATGCACATCACAGTCAATTTGAATCGAAACAGGAGCTAAGCCGATGCAAGGAGTCGTTTTTCTTGGTAGCCGCCAACTGGAGATGCAGACCTTCCCTGATCCTGTGCCTGGACCGAACGAGGTGGTATTGGAAATCAAAGCCTCGGGAATGTGTGGCAGTGATCTTAAGTTTTACCGGGCGAAGGACGGTGCCGCCTCGCTTGGTCTTGGCGACGGGGGTATCGTCATCGGCGGACATGAGCCCTGTGGTGTGGTGGCCGATGTTGGCGAGGGCGTGGACAAGTCCTGGATCGGTCAACGCGTCATGGATCACCACTATCTTGGCTGCGGCATCTGTAAGCACTGCGATTCGGGTTGGTCCCAGATGTGCCTTGAAGGGGTCACTGTCTATGGCGCCACTGGCAATGGTGCCCATGCGCCCTATATGAAAGTAGCGGAAAGCACGTTAGTCCCGTTGCCGGAGGCGCTCTCTTTTGTGACGGGGGCAGCCATTTCTTGTGGGACAGGAACTGCATACGGTGCTTTACGCCGCCTCGATGTTTCGCATGGGGACACTCTGGCGATCTTCGGTCAGGGGCCAGTCGGCCTGAGCGCGACGCAGCTAGCGACGGCGATGGGAGTCCGTGTCATTGCGCTGGATGTGGGTAAGGAGCGCCTTTCCCGGGCCAAGGATTTTGGCGCCGAGGTGTTAATTGATCCATCTGTTGATGATCCGGTCGAAGCCATTCGCGAACTGACCTCAGGCGAAGGATCTGAATTGTCACTGGATTGCAGTGCTGCGAGCGAAGCCCGCCAAGCGGCTGTGCGCTGCGTCAAGGTTTGGGGCCGTGCCTGTTACGTCGGTGAGGGGGGAGACGTTACGCTCGACGTGAGTACTGACATGAATCGTCGCCAGGTGACACTGATGGGTTCGTGGACCTTTTCTACGCACCTGCAGGCCGAGTGTGCTCAGTTCGTCATTGACCACGATCTGGACGTCGACAAACTGTTTACACATCGTTACGCACTGGAAGAAGCGGAAGCGGCGTACCAGTTATTTGATACACAGACGACCGGTAAGGGGGTTTTTGAATTTTGATTTGACTCTTCAGTCAGTGTGCGCCAGGGTCAGTCGCTTAAGGGCAATGCAGCGCCATCCATGCCATGGGTTGCTAGACCCAGGTGTCGCAAGAGCGTCGGGGCAATGTCGATCGTGCAGGTTGCCTCGTCACTGGTGCCGGCAGAAAAGTCGCCGCCCTCGACAATGAGAAATGGCTGAGTCTCGTAAGGCCCCAGACCTCCATGCTGACCATGACCTGCCGTATGGCTCGGCATAAACCGATCGCCAGCGACGTGTCCAAAGCCCGGTATTCCGTATCGATTAACCGCATTTTTTTTGCCCATGCTAAAAGCGATCGCGAGCCCACCCCGGGGTGCCAGTCCGATGTCTTCGAGCGCGTCACCCGCGTAGATGGCGCCGCACCACTTTTGCTCGGATAACCATTGGGCAATCTGCTCGCTTTGTGCTTGGGCGTCAGGCGCGAGATAGATGAGTGCCCCCATGCCGCTCGAGGCCAGGACCACATCGCTGGAATCAGTTGCGGCCTTTAAACCGGCTTTAATGAGTAAGGCTTCGATCGGTACGACGGTATCGACGGTTTCGTGTCCGTGGTCTGATCCCAACACAAAGAGCACGTCATCACCGCGTTGTCGCAGCGTATCGACTGCTTTTTTGACGCGGCCTGCACAGGTATCAGACCCGCGAATGATGGCGCGATGGGCCTCGCACCCCAATTCGAGTGCATGCTGAGAGTGGTCAGGTTCGCAGATCCAGGTGATAAAAACAGGTGTCTCATTCGGTGACAGCAATGCATCACAAAACTGAGTGACAGTGTCGACATCTCCACTTGCATCATAGGTAATCGACTGCATGGGGTCTGATTGAAGCGGTACCAGACCAGGCGCGTGCGAGCCGTTACGATGATAGAGCCAGCCGTGGCCGTCCGGGTCCTGCAGATGTGCTGCACCAGCCGACGAATTGGAATAAATGTTGGCACCCCCGCTATCGGCAACATGCTCAGCCAGCGTCGCCGCACGAAGTCGTTCCCGGAAATCAGGGGGGCCGACGGAAACCGGCTTCAGTCCGTCCCCTTCGTCGAGCGCGATGGCATTGCCAAAGAGTCCATGGGTCATCGGCAAACAACCGGTCGCGATCGAGGCCGAACTGACGCGAGTGGCGGAGGGGAAAACACTGCGGTGTTGTCGAAACAGACGACCGGTTCTCGCAATCTGGCACAAGTTAGGCGTTAGTGTAGGAGTCACCATGTCGGCACGTAGACCGTCGATGATCATGAGAACAGTGCGCTTCATGGTTGCCGGTTCAGATCGTTGTCTAGGAGCGCTAGGCACATCGCAGTCAGGTTCTTAGCCCAGGTGCGGCCGGACTTCTTCGACAAAACGGTCCATGGTG
>LWDU01032604.1_pt1 | contig 26663 bp, 26 predicted proteins | sample 727161 | NCBI WGS metagenome assembly LWDU01 (sample SAMN04566230, study PRJNA314399) | hydrothermal vent metagenome | isolation source: deep sea hydrothermal plume seawater | place: Mexico: Gulf of California, Guaymas Basin | collected 2004-07-11
TCAAAAAAAGGTGGATCATCTGAATTTAGAGTAACTTTACATCCTGCATCTCTAAGATATGAAAATGGGTGTTCTGAATAACTTTGGTAAATACCTAGAGAAACATTGCTTCCAGGGCATATTTCTAGCACAATTCCTTGTTTTGCTATTTCCTTTACAGATTTAGCGTCTTCAGATATCCTGACACCATGTCCAATACGTGATATTGGTAATGTATTGACAGCTTCAATTATGGTTTCTGGACCAAAGTGTTCACCTGCATGAGTTGTACAAGGATATCCTGCAGCAGCTACTTTATCAAAAACTGGTTTGAAATCAGCGTAGTCTAAATACCCTTCATCCCCTCCCATTCCAAAACCTACAAAATAAGGATGTGGATTTTCTATAAGTGAATCTGCTACAGTCATTGCTTTTTCAGGACCAAAGTGCCTGATGCAAGTTACTATAGCTCTTCCAATTATCCCGAAGTCTTTTTCAGCGTCCTCAAAAGCTTGTGCTACTCCTTTTACGTGTTCATTGTAGCTTATTCCACATTCAGCAGCGTGATCTGGAGAAGTAAAGACTTCAACGTAAATTGCACCTTCTAAAGCACAAATAGATAGATATTCATAGGTAATATCTCTATAATCTTGTGCACTGCGTAGGCATAAACTTGCTTGATCATAGGCTTCTAAAAAACTTGTGAAATCATTCCATGCATAAGTGTTTTTGTCTTTAAATAGTAATGGAGGTAAATCAATGTTATTTTTTTTTGCTATTTTTTTAGCTAGTAATGGAGGTATAGTTCCTTCAAGATGACAATGTAGTTCAGCTTTGGGTAAATTTCTTGGAATCATTTTGAATAGATTACCAACCATAGGTTTCAGTAACCTTAAGACTGGCTTTAATTTTCAGGAGTTTGTGAGCCATTGGTACTAAATCTGGATTTTTTATTAAAATTCCTAACATTTTGAACCACGGTAAGTTAGAATAATTTCGCCCATCGTATATTTCTCCGATTAGGTTTAATATTCGTTTGTCGAGAGAATATATCAATTTAGATTGATCTACAAATTTTTGTTGCGTCCATGGTTGTCTCTTTAAAATTCTATCATACCAGAGATGAGATTCTAAATCAGAGTGTAGTGATTTACCACAAGATTCCCAATACCTTCCTCTTAATTCATGACAATTTTCAGCGTGTGATGGTGGAATCAATTTCCCAGTTCCTAATTTATTTCTAATAGCAATTGCTGCATATTCTCCAGACAGCATCCCTACATGAACACCACCTTTTGTTATTGGATTAGTCAAACCTGCTGAATCTCCAACTACGTAGGCGTCTTTGGTAGAAAATTGAGGTATGGGGCCATCTCTTGGAATTAATCCGCCATCATATGTTCTCTACAAAAATAATCAAGTCCTTTTTTTGGACCATTAGTAGCTACAATTCCAACGTTGAAGATATCATCTCGAGGAAATACCCAAACGTAACCATCTTCATATATGGGATTTATGTAGAAATCAAAATAATCAGTATCTGGGAAATCAACATCACTGGTTTTAAATTTATATTGAAGTCCTGGAAGCAAACGTAGTTTATCATTTCCCTTTAGTCCGACTTGTGTTATTATGTTAGGTAATCTCCCTTCAGCTATAACTAATTGTTTAGCTTTAGCAACTTCACCATCTTTTGAGAATAAATTCCAATGTCCCTCTTCTTTTGTTACTTTCGTTATTTTTAGTCCTTCATGTCGTTCTGCACCAGCCTTGACTGCATCATCAGATATAGTTCGATCAAGCCCCCATCTATGTATGGAGTATCCTGGTGACATCAGACCTACAGATTTACCATTAGGCATTCTTATCCTGTTGCCTTTTACTTCTCTTATTGCCCAATCACCAACAGGATAATTCGTGTGTTCTAAGGCTATTTTCCCTAAACCTTCACCGCAATGGATTGGATCGCCTACTCTTTTCTTTCTATCAAATGTAACTACAGAGTGACCGCCTTCTGCTAAACGCAGTGCAGTTATTCCTCCAGCTGGTCCTTGGCCAACTACAGCTACATCATACATGGAGAATCCCGATTGCACCTTCATAATAAGGCTACTCTTTTTTCTTTGAATCTCGGAGTACCGGCCGTGCTTCTCTGAAGGAGTCTAGTTCCTCTAATGACAGTTCACAAACAATAACTCCTTCCTCAAAGCTAGGTATATCGGCTATGGTTTTTCCCCGAGGGTCTACAATTACAGACTCGCCTGCAAAAGTTAAACTACCTTGAGTTCCAACATTATTTGAATATGCATAGAAGCAAGTTGTTTCAATAGCTCTGGCAGGTATAACACGATGAAATAAGGGTCTTGATGTTGTTGGACTTGCAGCTAGATTCAATATCAATTCAGCTCCATTACGGGCTAACCCCATAGATGTTTCTGGGAAGAAAAGATCATAACAGATTTGGATACCTATTCTTCCGAAGGGGGTGTCAAAAACTGGAGTCTGATTTCCTTCACCAAAAAACATTTTCTCTTCGAAGGGGCCAAAATTAGGTAAGAATTGTTTTCGATAGTGTCCGATATATCCTTCTGGGCCAATCATAATGGCTGAGTTGAACAGAGATTTTCCAGACTTTTCAACAATCCCTGTGGCAATGTGAACATTATGTTTTTTAGCTAAATTAACAATTCCTTTTTGGGCTCTACTTGAACTAGGGATTTCCTCAGCTACTTTGCTGTAATTATCTCTTAAATTATATCCAGTAATGAATAGTTCAGGGAATGCAATTAGGTCTAATTTCCTTTTGCATTTTTTCTGTGCATTTTTAATCAGATCCTCCATTATTTCTAGATTTTTTTCAATATCTCCGAGAACAATAGGTGCCTGTCCCAGTGCTAAATGCATAGGTCCCATTTGGACCAGTTAATAATAGATGTTATTACTTAATTTCAATAAGGGCTTTGTTCTGAAGAGGATGTGAAACTATTGCCAGATACTTCTCGAATAATCGAAAAGTTTATTCAGACGCGTGTAAAAGAAGCAGGGGCTGAAGGTGTTGTCTTGGGCTTGTCAGGAGGTATAGATTCAGCTACTACTATGGCTTTGGCCGCATCTTCTTTGGGTAGCGACAATGTCCTTGGGTTAATCATGCCTTTTCATGATTCGGAATCTATTACACTAGCTTCTAATCATGCACAATCACTTGATGTTAAAACCAAAAAATATAACATATCATCGATAATCAACTCGTTTAAGGAAGTCACAGAGTCATATTCATCTAAGGCTTCTGAGGGTAATTTGCATTCTAGAGTAAGAATGTCATTGCTTTATGGTGAAGCATTTTCCTCCAATTCACTAGTTATTGGTACTTCAAATAAATCTGAACTTCTAGTAGGATATTATACAAAATGGGGGGATGGAGCCTCAGATTTTCTTCCGATGGGTGATATTTACAAGTCGCAAGTTTATACTTTAGCTGAAAGTTTGGAAGTTCCTAAAGAAATTCTAAATCGTGTACCAACAGCAGAACTCTGGGAGGGGCAAAGTGATGAAGAAGAGTTGGGAATTGATTATCTCACTTTGGACAAAATATTATTAGGTTTAGAGTGTCAATTGTCTTTTGATAAACTCTCATCAAATACAGGAATTACAGTAGAATCTATCACTCGAATTGATAATTTGATAAAATTTACGATACATAAACGAGTTTTTCCACCTGTCTGCAAAATCGGCCGTAGAACGGTTGGTTTGGATTGGAGGGAAACTATAGGAAGTAAATAAATCTAAAATTTAGTTATTACGTTAAATAACGAACTGAAGTAATAACATATTTTATTGTTTAATACTGTGGAACCAACGGGTCTTTTTTGACAGGCTTTACCTTTTTTTTTCCTTTTTTGGGGTGGTAGTACTATTAAAAATGGCAAAAAGGTATTTTTTCTTAGGTTATGTAACGCTTATTATAGAGTACCTAAATAGCGGTGAACCGATGAAATTAATTCGAATAAAAAGATTTTATGATTCATTTTCGCCACCCTTGGGGGTGGCCTAATTGCCAGTTAAATTAAACGGTTTGAAAATCGAGCGCAAATTTACAAAATCTGGCCAAGATCCTTTTCAAAAGTTAAATTGGAACCAAAGAGATGTAGAGATTCGTAATTTTGATGGAACGGTTGCTTTTTCAATGAAAGATGTCAATCTTCCAGATAATTATAGTCAAGTTGCAGCAAATGTTCTTTCACAAAAATATCTTAGAAAAGCGGGTGTTCCAAAGAAGCTAAAAAAAGTTAGAGAAAAGGGTGTCCCGATTTGGCTTCAAAGAAGTATTCCTGATCAAAAAGCATTGGATGATCTTCCTGAATCTGAAAAATATGGTGAAGAGGTTGATGGCCGCCAAACATTTAGAAGACTGGCAGGCACTTGGACTTACTGGGGTTGGAAACATGGTTATTTTGGAACTGAAGAGGATGCTAGGGCTTACTATGATGAAATGTGTTTCATGCTTGCTTCACAGAGAGCTTCTCCTAATTCGCCTCAATGGTTCAATACTGGTTTAAATTGGGCATATGGCATTGAGGGCCCACCTCAAGGACATTATTTTGTAAATCCAGATACTGAAGAACTAGAGAAATCAGTCAATGCCTATGAACACCCCCAACCTCATGCATGTTTTATTCAATCAGTTTCTGATGATTTAGTAAGTGAAGGCGGTATCATGGATTTATGGACTCGTGAGGCTCGTCTTTTCAAGTTTGGTTCAGGTACTGGAAGTAATTTTTCAAGAATAAGGGGTGAAGGTGAACCATTGTCAGGTGGCGGTATGTCTTCAGGATTGATGTCTTTCTTAAGAATAGGAGATAGGGCTGCAGGAGCCATAAAATCTGGTGGAACAACACGCAGGGCAGCTAAAATGGTTTGTTTAGATATGGATCATCCAGACATTGAAGCTTTTATAAATTGGAAAATGACGGAAGAAGAGAAAGTGGCTGCTTTGGTTGCGGGTTCACAACATCTTCAAAATCATGCTAATGAAATATTAGCTGCAATTCAGGCATATTCAGGAGACGAATCACGTTTTGATCAATCAAAAAATAAACCATTGGCGATAGCAATAAATTTAGCATTGAAAGCCTATATTCCTGATAATCTAATAGCGAGAGTACTAGAGTTAGGTCAACAAGGCTATACACACATTGACCTCGATACTTACGACACTTCTTGGGAAGGCGAAGCTTATTCTACGGTTTCAGGTCAAAATAGCAACAATTCAGTTAGAGTTAGTAATGATTTTATGCATTCTGTTATTGGTGAAAAGGACTGGAACCTCTATTGGCGTACTGAGCTTGAAGATGCTGAAGAGGCGAATCGAACTCCCAAACCTTGCAAGACACTCCCTGCCAATGAACTTTGGGATACTATTGCTAGAGCTGCTTGGTCTTGTGCAGATCCTGGTTTACAATATGATACAACTATCAACGAATGGCATACGTGTTCAGCAGACGGCCCAATTAATGGTAGTAATCCATGTTCTGAATATATGTTTTTGGATGATACAGCCTGTAATTTGGCCAGTCTGAATTTAGTCAAATATTATGACCAAGAGACTACACAATTCAATACAGAAGAGTATATTCATTCTATTCGGCTTTGGACGATAGCTCTTGAAGTCTCAGTTCTTATGGCGCAATTTCCGTCTGTGGAAATAGCACAGCGTAGCTATGATTACAGAACACTAGGATTAGGCTATGCTAACATAGGTTCACTACTGATGCGTATGGGAATCCCTTACGATGATAATCGAGCTTCAGCAATTTGTGGTTCTCTTACTTCTTTGTTAGGAGGTGTATCTTATGCAACTAGTGCTGAAATGGCATCAGTCAAAGGTCCCTTCCCTCGTTATGATTACAATAAAGACAACATGCTTAGAGTTATGCGTAATCATAGAAGAGCAGCCTATAATTCAACAGATGAAGAGTATGAAGAATTGACTATTAAACCTAAGGGAATTGATCCTAATTATTGCCCTGAATATTTACTTACAGCTTCTCAGGAATGTTGGGATCAAGCTATTGAATTGGGGGAGAAACATGGTTTCCGCAATGCACAGTCTACTGTGATTGCACCTACTGGAACTATTGGAATTGTAATGGATTGCGATACAACAGGTATAGAACCCGATTTTGCCTTAGTCAAGTTCAAAACTTTGGCTGGTGGGGGGATGCTTCGAATTATTAATCAGTCCGTTCCAATGGCTTTGGATCGTTTAGGTTATGACCAATTACAGTCCAAAGAGGTTGTTGACTATATAGTCGGTTCAGCATCATTTGAAGGATCACCTGAAATCAATTCAGAATCATTACAAAAGAAAGGTCTTACTTCTAGAATTATAAGTTCGATTGAATCCCAAATAGGAAATTTTACATCTATTAATCATTTAGTTACAGTTTCTTCGGTGGGTTCTGATTTTTGTACAGATAAATTAAGAGTTAGTGAATCTCAAGCAGATGATTGGGATTTTGATTTATTATCTCACTTAGGCTTTACTAGTGAACAAATAACTTCAGCGAATGATTACATTTTTGGACGCCTTACTATTGAAGGAGCACCTCATATCAAAGAAAAGGACTTAGCCGTTTTTGATTGCGCAAATAAATGTGGCCAATATGGAAAACGTTCGATTGCTTGGAATGCACATATCAACATTATGTCTGCAGCTCAGCCATTCATATCTGGGGCTATTTCCAAGACAATAAACATGCCTCATGAATCAACGATAGAAGACATCAAACAGGCGTACATGGATTCATGGAGAGGCATGATTAAAGCAAATGCACTTTACCGTGATAGTTCAAAATTAAGTCAACCATTAATGTCTGGTACTGTACTAAAGGTCAATATTGACGAAGAAGAAAATATCGCTGAAGGACTAATGAGTACTGAAAAAGCAATTGGTGTAATGGCCGATGCCTTACCAATTCCTGATGCAAAACCACTGGCACGGCAGATAGTTACTAGATATATAGCACAGAGACGTCGTCTTCCAAATAAAAGAGAAGGATACATTCAAAAAGCTAAGATTGGAGGACATAATGTTTACCTTCACACTGGTGAATATAAAGACGGAACTTTAGGTGAAATTTTCCTTGATATGCATAAGGAAGGTGCTGCGTTTAAAGCACTTACAAATGCGTTTGCTATTGCCGTTAGTTTAGGATTACAACATGGCGTTCCACTCAAAGAATTTGTTGATGCCTTTGTGTTCACAAGATTTGAGCCTAATGGTCCTGTCTTGGGTAATGATCGAATAAAAATGTCTACTAGTATTTTGGATTATATATTCCGTGATTTAGCTGTTAATTATCTTGACAGAAGTGATTTGGCTCATGTCATGCCAGAAGATTTGAAACCTGATATTGTTCGTTCTGAAGGTGAAACTGAAACTGAGACAAATTTAAATTCGGGATTAAGTCCAGCAGGTTCTGCAACAGATGGACATGAAATACAATTGACTTTAGATGACGTTGACCCTGTAAAAGCAGATACGTCTTCTTTACAAACAGGTTTAAGTGATTTACCCATAGCATCCGCTCCTTTGGTTTCTGGAGAAGGTGAAGGTTTAGCTTTCGCCGAAGCTGGAAAATTTGGGTTTGAGGGTGATCCTTGTCCCGAATGTGGTCAGTTTACTCTTGTCTCAAATGGCAGTTGTCTCAAATGTATAAGTTGCGGTTCAACTACTGGTTGTTCATAGTTAGATAAGCTAAATAAGCCCGATACAAATGCTATAATCAATGAGTTTGTCAGATATAATAGGCGATTCGCTGTCAAACTTCGAGAAGTACAACAATAAAGAAGTTTACAGTTTGGGTAATTTTACAATTACAGGACGCTTAGTATCTGCTACTGCAGGATTTGTAGTAATAATTATAATGCTAATGGTTACTTTTTCATCTGCAGCAAATTCAGTTATGGTTTCTGGTTTGGGAGGTTCTACAGCTTATACTGCAGACGTAACAATTACAGAGAATTCTGGCCCTTCATTATCCGGTTCTTTAAATGAGGGAGAGTCAATTGAATTTGGATATCTCTTGGAAGAAATGGAATGGGATTATACACAAGAAATGCGAGTTACTGAAATTATAGTTTCAGTAAATTGGGATGCTAGTGGCGGTGCAGGTCCTGGAAGACAAGTTACGTTTGAGGTTTCTACAGATAACAATACAGTAGGAGAAAGCCAGAATGATGGTGGCGGTGGTGGAGACATACCCATTACTTGGCCTATCAACCAGCTTCCTGAGACTGTATCAGATCTGGCAGATAGTCCTGATGATTTTGTATCTTCATTTGAGAAAAATGGAGAGTGGTTGGGTGGCCGATTTACATTTACACAGGCTAGTCAGGGCTCAATTTTACCGGGAATAAATGAATCAGTGAGTTATACTATTACTTTGACATATTATACCTGGGAATTGGAAAATATAAGGGAAATTGCTGAAATATGATGGAAACTGACCTTGAAGAAGGCAATCTTCTTTTTACTGATGAATACAAGAAGGCACTCGAAAAAGCCTCTTATGAAATTGTAGGTAATCACTCAGCAGTTGAAATTTGTGGATGGACTAAGAAAGGTCTTAATGAGCAAAGTAGTGGTTGTTATAAGCAGAAATTCTACGGTATTCGCTCTCACCAATGTACCCAAATGACTCCTGCAGCAGTAGCTTGTGATCAAAAATGTGTTTATTGTTGGAGAGCAAATGAAATGTTTTCGGGGAAACAAGACTTGATGGAATATGCAAATGATGATCCTGTCGATATTGTTGAAGGGTCTATTGAAGGACATTTGAGAAAATTATCCGGTTTTGGGGGTAATCCAAAAATTGACAGGCAAAAATTCATTGAGTCTCAAACAGTACGCCACTTTGCAATATCGTTGACAGGTGAACCTACGTTGTACAAAGGTTTACCAGGAATGCTTCGTGAACTCCGTTCTCGTAAAATATCTTCATTTCTCGTGACAAATGGGCTTCACCCTGAAATGATTAAAAAACTCCGTGATGAAGATTCACTTCCTACTCAACTGTACATGTCACTTGATGCTCCAGATGAAGCAACATGGAAAAAAATAGATATTCCCTTGGTACCCAATTTCTGGGATAAGATTGAAGGCACTTTGAAAGTAATGGATGGGCTAAAAACTAGAAAAGTTCTTAGAATGACTGTAGTAAAAGGATGGAATGATTTTGATGTTTCTGGTTATGCTGAACTGATAAAATTGGCCGGTGAACGCGTAATGGTTGAAGTCAAATCATACATGCATCTAGGTCCAGCCCGTAAGCGCCTTAGCCGAGATAACATGTTATCTTATGAAGAAATTTTAGATTTTTCTAATAAATTAGCTTCAGAATTAGGATGGGAAATTATTGATGAAGCACCAAATAGTTTGATTGCTTTAGTTGCTGAAGAAGATTGGGAGGGGCGCGTTATGGATTTTGGAGATCCATCTACAGGTCATCTTGAACCATCATTTACCTGTTAAACCCCAAAAAGGTAAATAGTACTACAGAGACCTCACATCAGTGGATTATATTTCAGGTATTGAATCTGCATTCAAGACGTACATCGGAGAGAATTCGATAGAGTTACTTAGAAAAGATATAACAGACAAGCCTATGATTTTAATTGCAGGCGAACAACTAACTGGTAAATCTACGCAGGCAAAACATTTAGCAGAATATTTTAACGGTTCCTTTCATTCTGTAGGTTCACTATTTAGGCAGGCAGCTAAAGATAGGGGGATAACGGTAGCAGAGCAGGCTCGTTTACTTTTGGTTGAAAGAGGAATTGATGTAGATATTGATTACAAGACTTGCCAAATGATTACTGGAGCTAAAATAAAATCTATGCTAGGTGTTATTGAGGGAAGACAGCCAGCCTATATGGGTAGTTTCATGGAAAGTTTAGGTAAGAAAAATTTAGTCAGGCTCTATTTCAAATGTTCAATTCGAGATCAAGCCCTTCGTTTTTTGAGGAGGGAAGCTGGGGAAGATGCTTATTTGATTGGAAAAAAGCAAATTCCACGAGAGAATTATGATACCTTAGAATCATTAGAAACAGAAATTAAACTCCTCGATATTAAGAATAAACAGAAAATAATTTCTGATTTTATAGAAAATCAGAATAGAGATGAAGATGATAGGCGCAGATATTCTGGTTTATATGGATTTGATTATGGAAATTTAGATGGTTATGACATTGTTTTAGATACAAATGATAAAGAACCCGAAACCGTTTTTGAGGATGTTGTTAAAGAGTTAGGTAATTTTGGCTTTCGAGCAGATTAATAAACTACCTAATACAATGGTTAATGTGGACTTATCTCCCAATGAATTGAAATTGTTGAAATGTTTGAAGGAGGGCCCCCTTTCACCTCACGAAGCTTCTTTAAAATCAGAGCTCGGTGAAAAAGAGGCAATGTCTGCAGCATCTTGGCTTAGAAGCAAAGGGTTGGTAGATATATCTGAAGAATCAACAGTTTATCTTTTTCCTAATGAAGAAGGTAAGAAATATGCCGAGCAAGGTCTACCTGAGCGAAGAGCTGTAGAATGGCTCAATCAAATGGGTGAGTCTTTAGTTGATGAATTGCCTTTAGATGATAATGAAAAGAAAGTAGTTATTGGGTGGTTGAAAAGGAAGAAATTTGCGGAATTAGAAAAAACAGATGATGGGTTGAAATTATCACCTACAGGTAATGTCGATGAAACTCCTGATGAAAATGTTTTGGTACTTCTAAGTCGAAAACCTATGGCTGAAAGTGAGATAGACAAAGAAGGTCTTGCTTTGCTTAAAGGTAGGCAGGTATTAGCAACGAAAGAGGAAGTTTCACGTATTTTTAATTTGACAGACGAAGGTGAAAATTTTGATGTGGAAAATATAGATGATAATCTCATAGGCGAATTGACACCTGAAATGCTTCAATCTGGAGAATGGAAAGGCAAAAGTTTCCAAAGATATAGTAATGATACTGGAGTTGAAGCTTCAGACTTTGCAACACTTCATCCTTTGACGAGGTTTACTGAAGATATTCGTTCTATATTTCTCCAAATGGGTTTTACAGAAATAGAGGGCGATTATGTTGAGTCAGCATTCTGGAATATGGATGTTTTATTCATACCACAAGATCACCCAGCACGTGAGTTGCAAGATACTTTTTATCTTTCTGAACCTGCTTCCTTTGTTATAAATGATGAAGATTTATTAGATCAGGTTAAATCTATCCATGAGGATGGAGGCAATACTGAGTCTAAGGGATGGGGTAGTAATTGGAGTAAGGAAACAGCTCAGCAGGCTCTTTTGAGAACGCACACAACAGTTGGCACGATTCGTTATTTATCAAATAATCCTGAGCCACCGATTCGTGTTTTTAGTGTTGGTCGAGTATTTAGGAGGGAAGCTTTGGATGCTACACACTTACCTGAATTTACACAAGTGGAGGGTATAATTGTTGAACCTGAAGCTAATTTTGGAATGCTTATTGGTGTTTTGAAGGAATTTTATAGAAGAATGGGATTCCATGATGTGAGAGTTAGACCTGCATATTTTCCTTACACAGAACCGTCCTTAGAAGTGGAAGTTCGCTTTGGAGATAAGTGGCTTGAGTTAGGAGGGGCTGGGATCTTCCGACCTGAAGTTACAGCACCGTTTGGAATCGAATGCCCTGTATTAGCCTGGGGTCTTGGTCTAGAGAGATTAGCTATGCTACATTTAGGCATCAAAGATATTAGAATGCTTTATCAGAGTGATATTCAGTGGCTTAAAGAAACAGTTTAGGCTAGACTGATACTTACTTTTTTGATAGCTATATTGCTTCCGTCCTGAACGAATGTAACATAGGATTGCCCGGGAACTAATCCTAAATCCTCTTCAACCCATTTTGGGAGATAAATTCTTCGGTTTATGTCATATTTTTTTACATCCGTAACTGGTTCATTCATATGCCTATATAGTCAGACACTCTAAAAGGATTATGGGTGATTAGGGGCAACTTAGGGTGTTAATTTTATCACCCCTTTCTTGATAGTAAGTAAATGGAAACAGCACGCATTGCAATAACTGGAGCAGCAGGACAGATAGGCTACAGTTTACTTCCAAGAATAGCAGCTGGCGAAATGTTTGGTCCAGCATTAGGAGCACTTGGTGGGGTTGCAATGGAGCTTCAGGATTGTGCATTTCCTCTTTTGGAAAAAGTTATAATGACATCAAATCCTGATGAGGCTTTCAGTGATGCCAATCTTTGTTTGTTAGTTGGTAGTAAACCTCGGGGGCCAGGCATGGAGCGTTCAGATTTACTTAAGGATAATGGAAAAATATTTGTTGGTCAGGGTAAATCTATTTCAGAGAATGCGGCAGATAATTGCCGTATAGTGGTCGTTGGCAATCCTTGTAATACTAATTGTATGATTGCAGCAACACAGTCAGATCGTTTCGACTCAGATAGATTTACAGCAATGACTCGCCTTGATCAGAATAGAGCCGTGTCTATGCTCGCTGTAAAAGCAGGAGTTGATGTTACTGAAGTATCCCGTATGGCAATTTTTGGCAATCACAGTCCAACTATGTTTCCAGATTATTCGAATGCACTTATTTCAGGAAAACCCGCTATTGAAGTTATTAATGATGCTAATTGGCTAAAAAATGAATATATACCTGCAGTTGGTAAAAGAGGAGCTGCAATTATCAAAGCAAGAGGACTTTCAAGTGCAGCATCAGCAGCAAATGCCTTAATCAACCATGTCCAGAGTTTAGACACCGTTAGTGATAAAATTCATTCAATAGTTGTGTGTAGTGAAGGTCAATATGGATTTGCAAAGGGAGTATGGGCAGGCATGCCAGTTCGTACGGTGTCTCCAGGTAACTACAAAGTAGTTGAGGATTTTGAACATGATGAATTTGCTAAAGAGGCATTGGCTAAGACGAATGATGAATTAGTTTCTGAAAGGGAAATGGTTTCTGAATATCTTTAGTCAGGTCCAGCCCTGTAGTAATCACCAAAACTTCCGTATTGAGCGAAATTGTTCTTGAAGAGTTTTATCAATTGTTTAGCTTTTGCATCATAAGCCCCTTTATCATCCCAAGTATTTCTAGGATTAAGAATGTTGGAATCAACTTCAGGCACGGTTTCAGGTACTAATATTTTGAAATTTGAATCAGGTGCAAAATTAACATTATCCAATTCCCCTTCTAGTATTGCAGTTAACATTCTTCTAGTGACTGGTAAATCAATTCGATTACCGACACCATATGCCCCGCTACTCCAACCAGTATTAACTAGCCAAGCTTGTGCATTATGTTTTTTCAATTTCTTACCTAATAATTTAGCATAAGTAGTAGGATGTTGAGGCATAAAGGGAGCTCCAAAACATGTTGAGAATGTTGCTACGGGCTCAGTAATACCCCTCTCAGTTCCAGCTACTTTTGCAGTATATCCGCTTAGAAAATGATACATTGCCATTTCAGGTGTGAGTTTAGAAACAGGTGGAAGAACTCCAAATGCATCACAAGTAAGAAAAATCACGTTATGAGGGTGGCCTCCTCGTTCTGTCGGCTCTATATTTTCAATATAATTGAGAGGGTAAGAGACCCTTGTATTCTCAGTTATTGAACCATCATTGTAATCAACAACCCCATTTTCATCTGTTACCACATTTTCAAGTAATGCGCCAGGTTTGATTGCATTGTAAATATCAGGTTCTTTGATTGGATCAAGATTGATTGTTTTTGCATAACATCCACCTTCAAAATTAAAAATTCCATTGTCAGACCAGCCATGTTCATCATCTCCTATCAATCTTCTATTTGGATCGGTTGAAAGTGTTGTTTTTCCTGTACCACTTAAACCGAAGAATAATGCTGAATCATCATCACTGCCTATATTTGCTGAACAGTGCATAGGCATAACACCTTCTAATGGCAGGTAAAAGTTTAGTGCTGAGAATATTGATTTTTTTATTTCACCACCGTACTCAGTTCCTCCAATAATTGCTATTTTCTTCTCTAAGTTAAGTACAATAAAAACAGGTGAATTCAAACCTAATTTTTTCCAATTATCAACCTTAGTAGAATAGGCATTTAATATAGTGAATTCGGGGTTAAACTTTTTTAATTCTTCATCATTAGGGCGTATAAACATATTATGTGAAAAATGCCCTTGCCAAGATTTTAAGGTCACGACTCGAAGAGGCAATTGGTATCTTTTATCTGCGCCAGCAAAACCATCAAAAACAAAAAGTTCTTTACCATTCATTTCCATCTTTACAGCAGTTTCTAATTCATCAAATGCTTCTTCGCTAAGTGGTTGGTTAATTTCCCCCCAATCTACAAGATTCTCATTTGACTTATTTTTTACTATAAATCTATCTCTTGGAGATCTGCCTGTATAAATTCCAGTATTGACAATAATAGTCCCATTATCAGATAGTCTTCCTTCATTTCTTTCTAGTTCTTGTTCTTTCCATTCACTTTGTGAAAGGTTACAATGTACAGCTGATGGCTGAATACCCATCTGCCCTAATTGCTGAAGCATACTGCGTTGGACACAAAACTGTATTTATAATTGAGGGATGGCATCATGATAATCTATTAAACTCCCCTATTTTGTAAGACTAAGACCCGACATCAACCCCGTGAACTTAGTAATATATTCATGAGGCGTATAGGGTAATGTGTTAAACTTGGAAATCGTTATGACTCGTCGAGCAGAAATGAACAACCATGGGCCGGTGGTCTAGGGGTTATGACGTCGCCCTTACAAGGCGAAGATCGGCGGTTCGATTCCGCCCCGGCCCACCATTCAAGGCGCAAACAGAAGATGTTAGGACAAAATTTTCTTATAGATAATAATATAGCTATTAAAATTGTTAATTTAGCGTTTATAAAAGATGGTGAAAAAATACTTGAAATAGGTCCCGGTAGGGGGATTTTAACTGAATTGTTAGCAGATAAAGGAAAATTATTAGCCGTAGAAAAAGATAGGTGGCTTGCTGTGGTTCTTAAGCAAAAATTTGCAGGGAGGGCAGAAATAGTGGAAGAAGACATTCTCAAATTTGAAGTTCCGGAAATAGATGTTATTGTTGCAAATTTACCATATTCTATTTCTTCTCCTATTCTTTTTAGATTATTCAATTATCAATGGAAGAGAGCAGTTTTAATGTTTCAGGAAGAATTTGCCAATCGCCTTGTAGCTAGCCCGGGATCTAAGGTTTATGGTCGTCTTTCAGTAATGGCTAATCATTATGTTGACACAAGAAAACTTTTCAAAGTTTCCAAAACGGCATTTCAACCACAGCCCAAAATACACTCTCAGGTAGTTCAGTTAGTGCGCCGTACACCTGATTATGAGTTGGATGATTTTGATACTTTTGAGGAAGTGGTTAGATCGATTTTTACACATCGTAGAAAGAAAATAAGGAATTGTCTTAAATTAGATTTTAAAGATATTGAAATAGATGATTTAGAAAATATGGATGAGAGAGCTGAAGTCTTGAAACCTAGCGAGATTGCAGCTTTGTCCAATTCAATCTTTGCTAGAAAATCAGAATAATCGTTTGAGAAGTAGCATATCCATCAAACTCGCTTTGACCTTTAAATCACCCGTCATGTAAGCTTTAACTGGTGAAATTTTTCTTTGGATTAGTGCTAATAAAGTTTCTGAATTTGCAGTTACTACTAAATCCGCATTTGTATCTTCGGTTTTAACAAAATCTTCAATTCTTAGATTTTCTAATTTACTATAATATGTGTATCCATCCGAAACACAAATACAGATTGTTCTATTCTTTCCTTCAATCGTTTTAGAGAAATCAGGTTCACTGTCTATTCTGGAATTGAATTCTATCACTTTTTCATCAAGTAATTGTTTTACATTGTTATTCATTGCTTCCACCAAAGTCATCTAGTGTTTTTACAGGACGTATTCGTTCTAAAGTTTTCCAACTTTCACGAGTTCCAGTAGGCCACTTACCATTATCAGCATAAAAGCTCTTCAAAAACTTAATTGTTCTTTCATCTGAAGGATATCCACTACCAAAATCTCCAATTTTATCCTTAAGTTTTCCAATTTCATTTTCTCTCGTTTCTTTAGCAATTATAGATGCTGCCGCAACAACTTTTATTTTTGCATCAGCTTTATGCATAGAAATCACATCAGTATCTTTCTTATTGGTAAGACTTGCTTTAATTTGACTGCCAAATCGGTTTTCATTAACATCTGCAGCATCTACATACGCCACGTTTGGATCTAGTTTGGAAATAAGCCTTTCAAAAGCTTCACGATTTAATTCATTCAACTTGTTTCTTCTTCTATACTCATCTACTATTCTAGGTTCAATTATCTCTACAGCAAAATTGAATTTCTCCTTAATTAAATTAGCCAATTCTTTCCTTTTCTTTTGTGTTAGTTGTTTTGAATCTTTAATTCCTAAATTTGCTATATCTTTTGCATTATTTACAGCGACGGCAGCAACAACTAAAGGCCCTATAACAGGTCCTTTTCCAGCTTCATCTACTCCACAAATCATGTTTCAAGTACCAAGTTGGCCCAGTTACGAGCCATAAAATATATTGCAGTTCTTTCTGGCAAGTCAACAACACTTTCAGGTTTTAGAGTAGTAAGTCCATCTCCCATTGTTACAGGGTGACTGACAATTGATCGTATTTTAACCAAATTATCGCCAAATGCTATTGCATCCTTCATCGGGTCAAATTTTTCTAGTTTCTTAGAATCCATAGTAGTAACTTTTAGCCCCGACCCACCATGTAATGAACCAGGCAAACGAATTAGTCGGTGTATGTCTCCAGTTACGGGTTCGTCAGGGTAAATTGCCGTTTCTTTTAAGGCTATTTTTACAAATCGTTTTTTTGGTGTTTTGGGGAGTTTATTGAATATATCATCATTACTATCTTTGAAATCTAGCATATCTCTTGAAACACCCAATTTATTCATAATAGGTTTTTTCTCATCATCATTTTTTTCTCTTAAATCATCTAATGTATTGTGAATGTATCTGGTGATAATTCCTTGCCAGCCTTTTGCGTCTTTTTTTGGTAGTTTTTCAATACCCAAATTTTTTCTTTCAATACCTTTTCCTCTAATCGGATATTCCTTTGTGTATCCTGCGTTAATTAGTATTTTGTTCAGGTCTAAGCCTTTACCAGTGAGATAGTCTGCGATTTCTCGCCTTGCTCCTGATGGTAATGTCAGTAATTCAGGAGTTCGTACATGGACGTGATATCCTCTTCCACCACTAAATGTAATTAGTAAATCTTCTTCACTTAATCCAAAATCACGTAATAGAACATCAACTACAAGTCTGTACGTTTGTTCTCTGATGTATTCCATAAGTTTAGAGAAAGGTATTTTCCCTTTTTTGACGTCCTCCATTTCAGGCAAATGATCGGCGTCTAAATCAAAAATTAAGTCGGCACCCTGCCATTCTTTGCCAATCATAGTATTTTTGCTAGGGTCCTTGTAGTATGCTACCGAATGATAGCAATGAGCCGGTGCTATTCTTGCCAAGTAGGTCTTAACTTCCTTAATGGTACGGAAATTTACATGTCTATTCATTATCCCCCCTTTCCAACTAAGAAAACCCCATTCTCTTGAGGTAAATCTTGGTGGCAAGGTAATCTCAGCGTTTTGATAATATTCCTGAAATTTATCTTTGAGGTAATCTTTTGTTTTAATAGGTTCAATATCTTTCAACAAGCTCATTCTATTACCTTATACCAAGATTTCTTAGCCCCTAATATTCCTTGACTAAACCATCCATTTCTTATTTTTTGCCCTATTGTATATTCCCATGGCTTTCTAGGGAGCTTTTCCGAAAACAATTTCAATATTTTTTTATAATCCTTTTCATTTTTTCCTTTGATTTCTATGTATGTTATATTGCCTGAGTTTGGTCTTTCACTCCATATATCAACGATAGCAGAAAGTTCATTAACTTCATACCTGTAAACCATTGCAGTTCTTTCAAGAGCTATTACAATAGCAACACTACTGTATGTTCGGTTAACATTCGTTCTCTTATATTGGTATCCTAGTTCATCCAACAATCTTCTGAAAACCGTAGCTGTAGATTTAGGTTCAAAGCAAACAGGCAACTTCACCAAATTATTTCTCCGCCAATTGCCGGATAACTAAGTTCATATTTTTCCAGCGTTTGTGGATGAATTTCTCCATATTTCAGGGTAGCATTTTCGGTTTTAATTTGAACACATCTTCCGGGAATAAACAGTGGGTCATCATCTTCAGTAGGAGTCCCATTTAATTCAAGTCTTTTCGATATAATTTCAGCAGTTGATCTTGCACTGGAAAAAGTAGATTTGCTTGTTAGTTCAATCCACGCTAGTGATGTACGATTACTATGTTCTATTACCACTTGTCCAACTTCAAATATTCGTTGAGGTAACTCTCTATGTCTATTATTTTTCAGTAATTCTATTAGATTTGGCAGGATACTTGATCTCAGCATATGGTAGTCTTCGGTAACTGGGTTTGAGACTTCAGCTTCATAGTTGCTTTCCCTTCCTGTGTTTTCGTGTAGCATTTTAGTGGATGTAAGTGTAAGTGTTACCACTTCTTGAAATCCGATGCCAAGCATTGTTTCTCTACAATTTTTCTCTAGTTTTCGTGATTTTAATGCGTCACCAAATCGTGTTTCTTTTGGGAGGTGTTCAGGTAAATTATCATACCCTAAACCTATTGCTACTTCTTCGAGTAAATCTATTGGATGAAGTATGTCAGCTCGATATGCTGGTGTCTTCACATGCCAAGTCCCATCTTTCAGATCCGGTTCCATAGCACATTTTCTAAACGCTTTGAATATAGCAAAATTTTCAGGATCAAAACCTAGTAAATTTACCAAATAATCATTTTCAATTTTATGCATCTTTGGTTCCATTTGGGGTGCTATTATTTTTTCGGTAGGGTATCTAAGTTCTAGTTGTTCAATCTCTCCACCTCTTTCCACCAGTGCGGCTGCAACAATATTCAGGCACGCTTCTACAGCATTTTGGTCTAAACCCGTTACATCAATTAGGACTTCTGTTGTTTTTTCAGTAATTGTGGTTAATGCTCCATTGATTATAGGTGGCATAGATACAACTTCATCTTTCGAATCTGTAATTAGCGGATATTCTTTAAATTCTTCCAGAAGATGTGCATATTCTATTCCTTTAGGGTGTTCTTTTAGAATTTCTTCAGGTGTCATTTCGTAATCTTTTTGGAGGGGAACAAATGCAGGTTCGTGTGGAGGACATGTAGTATAATTGAATGGCCCTTCTAATTTCCCTAAATCGTGAATCCCGATAGAAACTTTGTTCCTTTTACGACCTAGTGTTACATGTAACTTTTCTTGGAGTTCCATTAAACATTTTATAGCAACATCATCAAGCTTAATACCTCTTACAATACCTCCTAAAACACAGGGTCTAACTCCTAAAACATTTGGTGAAACAACCATATGGGTTGTAGCTGCATTTGTTTTGTAATTTACAAGACCTAATTGTTGTTCTGTAAACGCCCTAATAGCTCTCGCAACACCTTCTGTAGATAGTAAGTCTGGCCTGTCTGGGAAAAATTCGATAATAGCATACTTTTCATTTATTTCGTCAGGATCTGCACCTATCTGGGAAATAATCTTTGAAAAACTTTCAGAATCTAAGGGTTCTTTTAGCATCCGATTTAGGTCATCAAATTCAATAGTTATTACAGGCATCTTAAACCCTCATATCATGCCATTATAAGCAAATATCTCGATTAATCAACTAATATTACTTGTTACGCTTTCTTTCACGTTTTCTACGGCGCATTTTCTTCTTACGCCATTTCCAACGCTGTTTTCCGGCTTTTTTCCAAACTCGGGAACTTCTCTTCATTATTAGGTTGGTCGCACTCGCGCACTGTATATAAAATCAGACCTCTTTAATAATCTAAAGGTCCAACGGTGGGTTCAGCTATTTCTTTTTTAACTTTTTTTATTAATTCAGGTAAGTCGGAGTTATCCTTTGTTTTTACCCAAATTCTTACTTTGCCAATCTTCATTTTATAATCACATTTTGCACATTTTTTACTTTTATAATCTAAATTAACTCCGCAGACATGTTTGCATTTGGGGCACGAAATGACACCTAACACGGGACTACATCACATCGAACTAAATAGAATTATCATCGGAAAGTATTATGAAGTGCATCTAATCGCATAGTAATGGATTATCCTGAGTTTCCAAACAGTGACGAGTACACGCCGATTCGTGATATATTGAAAGGCCAATCAAAGAAATCCATCAAAATCAGGGGATGGATATACCGAACACGTTCTTCAGGTAAATTGGCTTTTGTGGTGGTTAGAGATTCGACTGGCGTTGTCCAGTGTACAGTTTCTAGAGATAAAGTGGAGAAATCTGATTTTGATGGAGCTAGTAAAGCCTTAATCGAATCTTCAGTTATTCTTGAGGGTGAACCTGTAAAGGATGATAGGGCTCCGGGAGGGTGGGAAATAAGAGCAAGTAAATTCGAGGTTTTTCATTTTGCTGAAACCTTTCCTATAACTAAAGATCAAAGTGACGAGCACCTTCTGAATAACAGGCATTTATGGTTACGTAGTAGAAATATGGTGGCCGCTCTTAAGATACGTTCAACAGTATTCAAAGCATTCAGAGATTATTGGAGTGGCTTGGAATTTACAGAGATACAATCACCAAGTTTCACCACATCAGCCTGTGAAGGAGGTTCTACACTTTTCAATGTTTCTTATGATGATGACAATGAGAAAAGTGGTCAGAAGTTCTATGCCCATTTGAGTCAGTCTTGGCAATTGTATGCAGAGGCGACAATGTTTGGTTTAGAGAATATTTTCACTCTGGCACCTTCATTTAGGGCCGAAAAATCTCGAACTCGCCGTCATTTGACTGAGTTTTGGCATGCTGAAGTTGAGTCTGCCTGGCTCCATAATCATCAGATGATGGATTTAGAAGAGGGAATGATTATGTATATTCTAAAAGCGGTATTATCCTCTAACAGAACCGAATTAGAAATTCTTGGAAGAGATATTTCAGTTCTAGAAAATATTAAATCTCCATTTGATAGGATGAAGTATGAAGAAGTTCTTGACAAGTTAAATTCAATGGGTTTTGATTTGTCATGGGGGGATGATTTTGGTTACAAAGAAGAGAAAGCTCTCACTCAAGAGTTGAAGTCTCTAATTTATATCACCAATTTCCCGAAAGAGAAAGGATTCTACCATAGGCCAGATCCAAATGATCCTAAATCCTTAGTTTGTCATGATTTATTGGCGCCAGAAGGATATGGAGAGATAATTGGGGGTGGTGAGAGAGTTTGGTCGCCTGATGAGCTTATTGAAAGAATTAGAGAGGAAGGTTTAGAACCTGAATCTTATGGGTGGTATTTAGACATTAGGAAATTTGGTAGTGTTCCTCATTCTGGTTTTGGTCTTGGTATTGATAGAATAGTAAGCTGGATATGTGGTTCTGATCATATTAAGCATGTAATTCCCTTCCCACGTACAATGCGAAGAACAACGCCTTAAATTACTTTAATCTAGTTATTAAATCTGCTTTCTTGCCCGATACAGTTAATCCTTTTTCCTTCAGAATTTTCTTCAGTTGAGCTACGGTCATTAAATCGTAGTCAGCCTTTCTTGGTTTATCATCTTCGGAATCGGGAATTCCATCACCATCTATGTCTCCTGTACCACCTTCTTCCATAGGTCCTTCGACTTTATCTTCGCTTGGTCCAATACCGCCAAATTTTTCCAGAGAACGTCCTGCTCTTCTTCGGACATAGGGGTCATTATCTGCCAATCCTTTTACCAAGGCTTTTCGAGCTTCATTTGAACCAGCATATCGCCCTAATCCTTTAGCAGCTTGCCACCTAGTATATTTATCGTCATCTCCCATTCCATTAATCAAATATGGCAGAACAGACATTCTACCTGTTCTTCCAATAGCATCCATAACACTCCTTCTTGCGTAGAAATCACCTTCGACTAAACCTTCATTGATTAATGGTTCTAATCCCATTTCAGTCATTCCTTGGAATAAGTCCATAGCGGCCTTGTTTACGAAAGAAGCGCTACTTCCAGCATCCGATTTTCCGTAAAGTTGGATCCATCTTACTAATTCAGTTGCGATAGTTCTTTCATGAGAGGGCAACATATCTCTTAACTTATTCAATGCTTCATGTCTAGTCATAAAACGTTCATTGCCTAAATCAACAATCAAATCTTCTATTTGCCCCGATATTCCTGGGCTTTGTTCTGCTTCACTATCCATGTAATCACTTTACCATCTACTAACACTATTTAATATTTAAACATACTGTATGCTGGCATCAGTCATGGGTACAAAAATCATTTCACACAGGGGCCGCACTTCGAAAAATAGTGAGGACAATAGTCTCCAAGCTGTGGAAGATGCAATAGATTTAGGAGTTGATATGATTGAGGTTGATATTCGCAGAACTAAGGATTCACAGATTATATGTTTCCATGATTTGGAAATAGGAGGTATACTTATTGCAAATCTAAACTATTCTGAGATTATAGATATGAATTCTCAAATTCCAACACTCGAACAGGTTCTTTGGCTGGCTAAGGATAAAATTGAGATAGACGTAGAGTTAAAAGAAAGTGGATATGAAAGGGATGTAATTACTATGGTTTTAGATTACTTTGACTATGATTCTTTTACTATGAAGTCATTCAATTTAGAAGTTGTAAAAGCAATCAAAGAGATCAATCAAAAAATACAGACAGGCATGCTTCTTGGTTCATCCTATAGTTTTAATCAGTTTTCGCTTATTATTAATGAGTCTTTTACTTGCAGTAATTTTAATGAAACAAGAGCCGATTTTATTTCACCATATTACAAAATATTTGAAGCTGGCTGGCTACTTCGATTTTCTAAAAAACAGATACCTATCCAACTTTGGACTGTAAATGATAAAGAATTATTGCGTATCCTTATTAACCAGGAAGTTCACTCTATAATAACGGACGTACCAGAGTTAGCTCTCGAAGTCAGGAAATCTATATCTAATGTTTAATTTGAAAGAAATACAAGATTTTGCCCCGTTTTGTTTATCCTGTTTAGGTCGTGTTGTTGGAAAAATAGGTTTTGGATTAGATAATCGTGAAAGGGGGATTGAGATCTTAAATCAGTTAGAGATTCAAGAGGTAGCAGGTTTGGAAGACAGCCTTATTTCAGATGATTCAGACTGTAAAATATGTGATGGATTGATTAGTGAGATACCAAATTTTGTGGTATTAGCATCAGCTTCAATATCTGAATATTCAATTTCTAGTTTCAAAATAGGTACAATTGTTGATAAGGATTTATTATCAAGGGAATCGGATTTCCAATTAGTATTTGGAGAAAATCTAGGTGAATCAATTAAATCACAATTAAATCGTGAAACAGGAATAGGAGTTTGGAAGAATACTGCGATAGAAGCTAAGATAGAAAGTCCCGATGCTGTAGCAATTATCGATACTAGTTATGATACGATTGAGTTGGAAATAAAATCACTTTTCATAGAAGGTAATTATAACAAATTTGATAGAACAGTACCACAGACACGCTGGCCTTGTAGTCGTTGTAAAGGAATGGGATGTAGAAGATGTGATAACACAGGACAGTTATATCCTGATTCGGTTCAATCATTGATTGCGAATTCTTTTAGCCGAGAGAGTTTGTGTACGGAAGATTTGTTTCATGGTATGGGAAGAGAAGATATTGATGCTGCAATGCTAGGTGATGGCCGTCCATTTGTATTAGAGTTGAGAATGCCTAAGGTTCGAGACCTTAATCTTGAAGGACTTGGAAAAGAAATTAATGAAGCTAATAAAGATAGAATTAAGGTAAGTAATTTGAGATTTGTAGATAGACCTAGAGTGGCTGAACTAAAAAACACAGTTTGCGACAAAAGTTATCGAGTAGATATTTCCGTTTCAGATATCTCTATCGAAAGCCTTAAGAAAGGCTCGCAAAGGTTGACAGGCACAGTTATCGAACAGCGGACACCCACACGTGTGTCACATCGTCGAGCTGACTTGGTACGCCCTCGCCTAATCAACAGTGTTGATGTCGTGTCTTTTGAAGACAATATGGTCGAATTGGTTATCAGAGCACAGCACGGCACATACATACGTGAGCTTGTCAGTGGAGATAAGGGCCGTACGGTTCCTAGTCTCTCTTCGCTGATTGATGCTAATTGCAAGGTGGAAGTTTTGGACGTCCTTAACCTTCATCTTGAAGCCAAAGAGGAAAAAAATGACTAAAAGATCCCAAGGATTGAGAAGTGGTTCACGCCACAAACTTTCTCGCTCAGCTAGAGAGCGTGGGCTATCACCAATAACACGTTCATTACAGACATTTGAAGATGGCGATACAGTTAGTGTTGTAATAGACCCTTCTTATCATAGAGGACAACCACACCATAGATTTCATGGTCTGACTGGTAAAGTAACGGGAATTCAGGGCAAAGCATATGTTATACGCACCCGTGTCGGTAACATGGACAAGGACTTGATAGTTCGTCCAGAACACTTAAGAAAGGCCAATTAAAGGAGATAAAATGGAGTTAGAATCACAACCTGAACCAGTCCCACTAGGGGATGTCAAAGAACTTCTTGAAAAAGAATTAAGTATTAGAGAAAATAGACTTCGTTGTATTGATTGCGGTCATTTTCAACCTGTTCCAGATGTTGAACATGAGCCTGTAGTCTCAGAAAGTTCCGAAGACGGTGAAGAACCTGAGGCGCCTGTAGGTCCTACATGTGATTCTTGTGGTTCTCAAAGAATGAATTTAATTGAGCAAATTCAATATGAACATAAATTGGCTTTAGATCATGTCCGTTTATTGGCTCAAAGTAATCCTAAAGTATGTAAGGCTATTATGGAAAAAGTCATTGACTTAGAACATGTTGATGGCTATTATGCTGCAAAGATTGCAGATATTCTACCAATGCATCCTGATGATGTCCGTTCTATATTCGCTAGAGAACGTTTTTCCTTAGGTCGGGATGAAATTGATTCCATTATTGCAGCTGTTAAGGAGATAACGGGTGCATGAATTATGGAAGATTACGCTTACGTTCTTGATGTATTACCTGAGGGAAGGCCTGATAGTAAACGTCGTTTCCGAAGAGAACCTATAATATATGGTTTAGGTATCGAAGAATTCAAAATATTTGATATGCAACCTATACCTGATGCAGTCATAAACATTGGTGACAGATGTTATATTGGTAAAGAAACTGAGGAAAGAACACAGATAGATCATGTTCGCGCTAGAGTGAATTATGTTGAACTTACTCATACAGCTCAATCTGAACTTAGTTTTGTATTAGACGAGATTGTAAAAGAAAATGAAGTGAGATTCGTCGAATTTTTTAATGAGGCAGGTCCAATTTCACGTAGATATCATTCTCTTGAATTAATACCCGGGCTTGGTAAGAAAACAATGAACTTAATTGTTGCTAACAGACCGTACAGCACCTTTAAAGAAATGGAAGAAAAGCTTCCCAATTTTAGGAGTCCTGAAAAATATATATCACAACGAATTGAAAATGAAATTAAAGAAAGCGAACAAAAGTATCGTATTTTTGTCAGATAATTAAACTGCATACGTGTATTGTATTGCACCAGCTATTCTCATTCTAACATAAGAATCACCCGACAAGGCAATTTCAAAAGTCCAATTACCACTGGAGCCTTCAACAGAGCCCATTTCATTTCTAGTTACACCAGGGCTAAAAGTTTCAATGAGAAGTTCTGTTCCCAAATGATCCTTTAGTGTTAATTCTCCACTTCCTGAGCCTCCAGTATTTGCTTCTAAGAAGTAAAGAATATAGTTCCAATTTCCGTATCGTTCGTGACCTTCATTGACATATACTGTATCGTAAACTTCTAAATCTGGGCCGTTGAATTCTTTGTCATACAAATCTCCACCTCTACAGAAATATGCATTCCCTGTAAATCCACCACCATAATTGGCTAAATTCATGGTTAAAATATCTTCACCATTTGCATTAATATATTGAAAAGATGTGAACCATCGGGTATTTGTGTCATAATGATATAAGATAGTTGCCCCACTATTACTGGTTGCTGAGATATCAATATCAGTATTTTCATCTTTGATACTAGTTAGGACAATTGCTACAAATTCTTCACCATAAAGACTGAATGACCAACTTTTGTCAGTTTTCAGAGGAAAGTCAAATATTTTCTGGGGTACATTATTTTCATAAACAGCAAAATCTAACATTCTAACACGACCTAAGGCAGGATTATGATTCAGAACAGCATGCCTTTTTGCGTCTTCTAGTGAGCCAGTACCAACATAGTAGTCAGTTGCATCATCATCTACAGATACGACCATGGTAGTTGATGTTTCTAAATTAGGAGTTCTGACACTATACTGCCAAAAATCACCCTTTGTCCAAGTTGGAGCTGTGACAATCTTTTCATCATTGTTTGAAAATAAGCCACTGTCTAAACATCCACTAAAGGTTGAACCCAAAAAAAGAGAGACCAAACACAATGTAAGTGTCTTATTCATCAGTTGTTTAGATTAACCCCGATATTTTATAGTTCACTATGTCCTTC
>LWDU01039146.1_pt1 | contig 26657 bp, 23 predicted proteins | sample 727161 | NCBI WGS metagenome assembly LWDU01 (sample SAMN04566230, study PRJNA314399) | hydrothermal vent metagenome | isolation source: deep sea hydrothermal plume seawater | place: Mexico: Gulf of California, Guaymas Basin | collected 2004-07-11
GCCCTGGACCCCTTGAGCGCCTCCGCGCTCCAGGGGATCGGCGACGCCCATACGCTTCGGGGCGACCTCAATCCCGCCATCGCCCACTACCGGATGGCCCTCAAGCAGAATGCCAACCTGCCCGCATCGAGCCAGAACCTCGCCTCCGCCCTGGGAAGAATCCGGCAATACCCCGAACGCATCTCGGTTCTCGACGCCGCCGTGCGCCAATCGCCCGGAGATGGCGAATTGCTCGCCGCGCTGGCCTTTGCCCTGGCCACGACCCCGCAACCGCATCTGCGCCAGGGTGAGCAGGCCCTGGGCTACGCGAAGCGCGCGCTGGCCGCGCATTCTCCGCCAGCCATCGAAGCGCTCGACGCCCAGGCGGCCGCCCTGGCCGAGTTGAATCGCTTCGATGCCGCAACAAAAATCGCGCTCCAAGCCCTGACCCTTGCACGTGCCCAAGGGCGCAGCGATCGTATTTCCGGGCTCGAGCGGCGACTCCGGGGCTACCGCTCCGGACTGCCCTACCGCGATCCCGATCCCGGGGCCCCGCCCGCCCCCTAGGGCGATCGCCGAGGCCTTCCGGCCGCACGATGCGAACTCAGTTCCGACTCCCCCGACCCAATCGACGCCAATCCCGGAAACGCAAAATCCCCAGGCTCGGGGACAAAACCGGGTCGGCGGCCACCGCAGCCCGCAGCGTCCGAGCGTCCAGCGTCGCCGGGCCCGCGACGAAGATCCGATTGTCGTAGTCCTCCACCTCGATGCGGATCAGACCGGGAAAGCGCGAATTCAGCGCCCCGGCGATGGAGGACGCCTCGTCCAAGGCATTGCTGACGAGCAGCCCGCCCGGAGCCAGCAGGCCCGCGGCGAGGTCGAGCCCGGGGTGGGGGAGCCAATCGGGTTTGTGGACCGCGTCGCCTCGCCCGATGAAAACATCCTCGACCACCAGATCGAAACGACGCTTTTCCCGGCGAAGCACCGCCAGGGCATCGTCGATGCAAATCTCGAGATCGAGTTCATCCAGCGCGAAATGCGCCCGGGCCTGGCGGACCACCTCGGGATCAAATTCGACGCCCACCACGATGGCCTCGGGGGCCAGGGAGCGAACGATGCGGGCCACGCTGCCCCCTCCCAACCCCAGTAGCAGAACACGCCGCCGCCGCCGGGGGGGCAGGGCGAGAAGTGGAGCCGCCAGGGCATCCCACACGCAGCCCGTGGCCGGGGTCTCCGGGCGATACAGCGAGGCAAATGTCTCGTCCACGATCAGGCGCTTGGCGAACGCGTCGACCTGCACCCGCACCCGCTCTCTCTTTCCTTTGGCCGATCGGCTCACCGATTCCCCTTTGTCGACGTCCATCCCGGTATACTGCCCTCGATGACCGAATCGCTCTTTGCCCGCCCCAGTCGCCGCGTCGTGCGCGTCGCGCTTCCGGTCCCCATCGATTCCCTATTCAGCTACCGGGTTCCGGACAGCGAGACCGCCGCCCTTGGTCCCGGTCAGCGCGTGCTGGTTCCGTTTTCCGGCCGGCGGCTCACGGGTGTCGTCGTCGAGTCGTTCGAGAGGCACTCCGAGGGCCGGCCCGAGCATACCGGGCTCGGCGAAAATTCCCCGGTGCAGTCCCCCTCCTCTCCGTCCAATGCCCCCCCCAGCGACGAAATAATTCGCGAGGAGATCGAACGGATCCTCGACCCAACGCCGGTGCTCTCAAAGGAGATGCTCGCCCTGCTGACCTGGGCCGCCAAGGAAGTGCTGTGCCCACCGGGCGTGGCCCTGGCCACCGCGTTGCCCGCCGGCTCCTCTCCTCGGGCCATCAAGCAACTCGCTCTAACGCCCCTCGGCGAGGAAGCTCGGCGCAGGGGAGTGGCTCGGGGCGTGCCCGCCCAGGTCCTGGAGTTGCTCACCAAGGCGCCCAGCGAAACCGCGGGACTGCTCCGGCGACTCCCTGCCGCGCGGGATGTTTTGGAACAACTTGTGAGAGACGGACTGCTCCGCCAAGTCGACGCCCTGCGCGGGCCGTCGGCTCGCGTCGCCCGGGAAAAAGTCGCTCGAGTCAGCCCAGGGGTCGACGTGGACGCCTGCTGCGAGACCGATCTCGCAAGGGCCCCCAAGCAGGCGCACTTGCTGCGCGCCCTGGAGCAACACGGCCCCACAGTCACTTCGCAATTGACCGAGCGCACCGGCGCGCAACCCGCCCATCTCCGTTCGCTGGTCGCCCGGGGGCTGGCCGAGACGTTCGAACGCGAGGCGCCGCGCAACGTCCTTGGACCCCCTGTGCCCCGAGACTCCCCCCTCCCCCTCACCGAAGATCAGGTCCGGGTGCTTGAGCCCGTCACCCAGTGCATCCGGGAAAGCCGCAGCAAGACCTTTCTCCTGCACGGCGTGACCGGCAGCGGCAAGACCGAAATTTATCTGCGCGCGGTGGCCACCGCGCTGGAAGCGGGGCGTCAGGCGCTGGTCCTGGTGCCCGAGATCTCACTCACCCATCAGATCGTGGCGCGACTCCGAGGGCGCTTCGGAGACGACCTGGCGGTACTTCATAGCGGCCTTCAGCCCGGCGAGCGCCTGGAACAATGGCAGCGCCTTCGCGCGGGGGACACCGCCATTGCCGTGGGCGCACGCAGCGCGCTCTTCGCACCCCTCAGCGATATTGGGATCATCGTCATCGACGAAGAACACGACTCGGCCTACAAGAATGAGCAGGGGTTCCGCTACCACGCGGGACGACTCGCCGAAAAGCTTTCCGAACTCTCCCGGTGCCCGGTTATCCTGGGCTCCGCGACCCCAGCCCTGGAAAACCGCTACCGCGCCGACCAGGGTGAAATTGAGCGCGTCGTTCTGGATCGACGCATCGGCGGCCGTCCCCTGCCGGCGGTGAAAATCGTCGACCTCGAAGAGGAACGACGCCGAACCCCTCGAGGCCGCAAGCTGATCCTCTCCAAGGCCTTGCGCCTAGCCATGCAGGAAACCCTGGCCGAGGGGGCCCAAAGCATCCTCTTCCTGAATCGGCGCGGCTTTTCCACTCGAATCTTCTGTTTCGACTGCGGCTTCGCCGAACACTGCCCGCACTGCGATGTCGCCCTGGTCTACCACGCCTCCGAACACTGCTTGCGTTGCCACTACTGCGAATTTCTCAAACCCCCGCCCGAAAAATGCGGCCAGTGCGGAAACACCGATACGGCCCTGCTCGGCACCGGCACCGAACGCCTCGAAGAAGAAATCCGGGCCTTCCTGCCCGCGGCTCGCACGGCGCGCCTGGACCGGGACAGTGCCCAGCGCAGGGGCCACGTGCGGGCAGTGCTCGAGGGTCTGGCCGCGGGCGAAATCGACATCGTGGTGGGAACCCAAATGATCGCCAAGGGCCACGACTTTCCCGGGGTTCGGTTGGTGGGCGTGGTGGCCGCCGACCTCGGCCTCCACATGCCGGATTTCCGGGCTGCCGAGCGCTGCTTTCAGGTCCTCACCCAGGTCGCGGGGCGCGCGGGCCGAGCCCAGGCCCCCGGGCGCGTCGTCCTGCAGAGTTTCCTGCCCGACCATTACGCGATTCGGCCCGTCCGCCAACATGATTACGAAACCTTCTACCGCGAGGAACTCGGCCACCGAGCCGCCCTGGGCTACCCGCCTTTCGGACGCATCAGCCAGATCATCGTTTCCGGCGAAGATCTCGAACACACCCAGCGGGCGGCGGAAATCCTGGCCTCCGGGGCGCGCGAGAAGCTCTCTCCGGTTGTCCCGGATGCGCCCTCGAATGCGCCGGCGGCGTGCGAAGTCCTCGGCCCGGTCCCCGCGGCATTCCCCCGTCTGCGCGGGCGGCATCGCCAGCAGATCGTCATCAAGGGGAGCGATCGCGATCGGGTACGAGCGGTCTCCCAGCACCTTGCCCAACTCGGTCGCCACGTCGATCGCGGCATCCAGGTCTCGGTGGATGTCAATCCCATGGATATGCTATAAAGATAAAAGTCAATCAGGACAAGAACTTAGAAGCTCACGCCTCGTCTCCTGAACGGTTACAACCAACCCGGGCAAGCCCGGCTTGAGACTGGGATCCCATGGCCCTGCGAGAAGTCCTTCAATTTCCCGATCCACGGCTCAAAATGATTTCCCAGCCGGTGGGCGAGATCACCGACGCGATCCGTGAACTCACCCGGGACATGCTCGAAGTCATGTACGACGAGCCCGGCATTGGTCTCGCGGCCCCCCAGGTCGGCGAGGCCATTCGGCTCTTCGTGATCGACACCGAGTGGAGCGAAGAGGATGCCGAGCGCTGTCCCCAGGTGATAATCAACCCCGAGTTCATCCACACCGAAGGGAAAATTATCTGGGAAGAGGGTTGCCTCTCGGTGCCCGACTACACCGCCGACGTCGAACGCTTCGCCCGGGTCACGATTCGGGCTACGGATCTCGATGGTAAGGAAATCGTCGAAGAGGCCGAAGGCCTGCGCGCGGTCTGCCTTCAACACGAGTTCGACCACCTCGAGGGGAAACTCTTCATCGACCATATCAGCCGACTGAAACGTGGTCTCTACGTCAAGAAACGCAAGAAGCTACTCACCGAAACGGACGGGGAATAGAACTCTGGCTTCCCCCGCGCTTCGAATTGCCTTCTTCGGAACTCCCCAGGTCGCTCTCCCCACCCTGGACGGCTTGCTCGCGAGTCGGCACGAGGTGGTGGCGGTGGTGAGCCAGCCCGATCGGGGCCGAGGCCGCGGGCGCAAGTCTTCGCCCTCACCCATCAGCGAACGAGCACTCTCAGCCGGGATCCCCTTGCTCCGCTACGAAACGGTAGGAGAACTCGAAGCCATTGAAGACCTTCGGCAATATCAGCCCGATCTTGGCGTTGTCGTCGCGTACGGCCAATTCATCCCCAAGCCGGTGCGCACCCTGCCCCGACTGGGTTATCTCATCAACGGACACGCGAGCTTGCTCCCCAAATATCGCGGCGCCTCTCCCATCGCCCAGGCGATCCTCGACGGCGAAAAATACACGGGCGTATCGGTGATGCGCGTAGAAAAGGCGATGGATGCTGGCCCGGTGGCTCTTTCGCGGCCTGTGGAAATCGGCGACGAGGAGACCACCGGGGAGTTGACCCTCAGGCTCTCGGAACTCGCGGCACAGCTGCTCCTCGAAGCGATCAATGCCATTGCCGGGGAGGTGGTTCAATGGACCGAGCAGGACCACGCCCGGGCGAGCGTCGCTCCGAAGCTTTCACGAGCCGACGGCCAAATCGATTGGAACCAGAACACCGCCACTTGCGTGCGCCGAATCAACGCCATGGCGCCCAAGCCGGGTGCCTTCACCCGGCTCCCCGAACAAGGGGCTGGTGAATTGCGTATTCTTCGGGCGAAGCCCTACACCGGTCCCGCTTCCACCATCCAAGGACACGACGAGTCCCCCCGGCCTGGAGAACTCCGCCTGGCCGACGACCCCGACGCCCCGCCCCTGCGAATCGGAACCGCGGACGGATGGCTTGTTCCTCTGGAAGTGCAACGTTCTGGGGGCAAAGTGATGACGCCCGCCGCTTTTCTCCGCGGTCACCCCCTCAGTGGAGGCCTCCTGCTGGACGGGCGCGCTTCAGGGAAAGATTTCCCATGACCGAGCGACGTACACGTCCCGGCGCCGGCCGCGCGCGCAACGGCAATGAGGGCGGCCACGAAGGCAGCGCCCGAAGACGCGGGAGCGGGCCCACCGTGGCTCGCCTGGCCGCATTGCGCGTCCTTGAGCGCGTCGAGCGCGCCCGCGCCTATGCGGACATAGCGCTGCACCACACTCTGGCCCAGAGCAACATGGCGGGCGCCGACCGACGCCTGACCACCGACCTGGTCTACGGCACTCTGCGCTGGCGTGGGCGCATCGACTTCATCTTGGCCGGAGCCTTGGCGCGAAAGCTCGACACCCTCGAGCCCCTGGTGCTGACCACTCTCCGCATGGGGGCCTATCAGATACACTTCTCGGACCGAATCCCCGATACCGCCGCCGTCGATGAGGCCGTGCGATGCGTCCGGGCACTCGGTGCCGAACGGGCGACCGGGCTCGTCAATGCGACCCTGCGGCGGATAGCCCGAGAGCGCGAGACTGTCGTCTTCCCCGGATGGGCGGACGACCCCTTGGGCCATCTCGAGCATGCGCTCTCCGTCCCGCGATGGATCGCCGAGCGCTGGTTCGCCGACTACGGAGAGGCGGCACCGGAGTTGGCCAAGGCCAACAACCGGCCCCCGCCGCATACCATCCGGGTCAATCCCCAGCGCAATTCCCCCGATGAACTCCTCGCTCGAATCCGTGCGGATTTCCCCGACGCCCGACCCTGTACCCTCGCCTCCCGGGGGATCGTGCTCGGACGGAGCGGAGACGCGGGCCGGGATCCGCTCTTTCGCGATGGCCACTATACGGTGCAGGATGAGGCCTCCCAGACCGTGGTGGACCTGCTGGGCGTTGAGCCCCACCACCGGGTTCTCGATGTTTGTGCCGCGCCGGGCACCAAAACCACCGCCATCGCCGAGCAACTCTCGGAGCTGGGCAGCGTACTCGCCCTCGACCGGCACGCGGGGCGCCTTGGCTTGGTCGCCCAGGCCGCGCGTCGACTCGGACTCCGGGGCGTCAGCACCCTGGCCCGGGATTCCACCCTCTCCCTGGAAGACCTTCCCGGGGCGGCGGGTGAATCGGCACCGACCCAAGGAGCCCGATTCCACCGCGTACTCGTCGATGCCCCCTGCTCGGGCCTGGGAGCTCTCCGGCGCAACCCCGACGCGCGCTGGCGCGTGCGCCCGGTGGACCCGGCCAAATTGGGAACCGTCCAGTTGACCCTCCTCGAGCGCGCGGCCCAGGTCGTATCGCCGGGCGGAAGCCTCGTCTACAGTACGTGCACTGTGCTCAGCGAGGAGAACGAGGACGTCGTCGAGGGATTCCTGGATGCGCACCCGGATTTTCGATTGCTCGCTCCCGAATTTCTTCCCCCGGCGCTGGCCCCAGTGCTGGACGAGAAGGGATTCATGCGCTGCTATCCCCATATCAATGACAGCGACGGTTTCTTCGCCGCGCGGTTGGAGAGGAAGAACTGAGCGATGCCGACACTACGAATCGCACCCTCGATCCTGGCCTCGGACTTCTCCCGACTCGGCGAGGAAATCCGGGCCGTCGAAGCCGCCGGCGCTGACTGGATCCACATCGATGTCATGGACGGTCACTTTGTCCCGAATCTCACCATCGGCCCGGGCATCGTGGAGGCGGTTCGGCGCTGCACGGATCTCCCCCTGGATGTCCACTTGATGATTGAAACCCCCGACCGCTACGTCGGTGACTTTGCCTCGGCGGGAGCAGACACCATCGGAGTACACGTCGAGGCGTGCCCCCACCTGCACAGGAGCATCCAAACGATTAAAGAGGCGGGCGTTCGAGCCTGCGCGGTGATCAACCCCGCGACCCCGGCGAGCACCGTAGAGCCGATTCTCGCAGAAGTTGACCAGGTCCTCGTGATGACCGTCAACCCGGGCTTTGGCGGCCAGAAATTCATTCGCAGTGCTCTCTCGGCGGTCAAACAAATCCGGGGCTGGATTCAGGAGCGAGACCTGGATGTCGATGTCGAAGTGGACGGCGGGATCACCGCGGACACCATCGGCGAAGCCGCTCAGGCCGGTGCCAACGCGTTCGTCGCTGGCACCGCCGTCTTCGGCACCGATGACTACAAGGCGGCCATGGATGCACTGCGCCAGCGGTCGGGGCTCGGCTGACCACCGATGCGCCTCAGCCTAAACCGATCACGCAAGCGACCATCCTCATACCCGAAAACGCGTCAGTACAGCTGGCAGCAGAATCAAATCCGTCGCCAAGCACACCCCCATGGTGAGCGCCGAGAGGAAACCGAATTCCTGTAACGTGGCAAAGCGGGAGGCGGTGACAACCAAGAAGCCAAGGCAGAGCATCACCGAGGTAATTACAATGGGTCGTCCCACGTGCCGGCTGCACAGCATCGCAGCCTCAATGGGATCCCCGCCCCGCCTGCGTTCGCGCGTGTAGCGAACCAGAAAGTGGGCGCTGTCATCAATCGCAATGCCCAGGGCCATGCTTCCGATCAAACTAACCGGGAGTGAAAGGGGCGCGAGGCCCGCTCCCAGGAGTCCGAAGAAGAGCAGGACTGGCACGAGGTTGGGGATCATCGCGACGAAGCCGAGCCCAGGCGAACGAAGCGCCAAAGTGATCAGTCCGAAGATGGCCACTGCCGCGAGACCCACGCTGCGCGGCTGAGCCCGGGTGATGGCGTCGGCGCTATGAGCGAGCAGAATCGCGTTTCCCGTGATTCTCGCCTGGGCACCTCGGGGTAACGGATGGCTATCCAGAACTTCCTGCAGTTTTCGCTCCAATTCGAGAATCGCCGATGACCCCACGGCGCCGGTTCGGACGATCACGTTGGCACGACTGTGGTCGACCGTCAGGAAAGGCGTCAGGTCATCTTTGGGCAGCATGAAGAGCAACTCTGTGATCGCCGCTCGCGAGTCGGGAACGCGCTCTGCTTCGGGTTCATCGGCATGAAACGCGCGATTCAGTCGGCCCAGCATGTCATTGAAAGAGAGGGTCCGGCTCACTCCCGGCACGACGCTCAATCGATCCTCCAGGGCGTCGACGGCGCGAACCAGGTCCGGGTCACGAAAACTCCCCGGACCATCGCCATCGATCACGACGTAGATCGGCACGACACCCGCAAGCAATCGGTTGACGGCTTCAAAATCCTGACGGAGCGGGTCGTCCGGGGCAAAGTAGGAGAGATAGTCGGTGTCCACCTCGATGTGGGGGAGAAGAGCGACTGCGCCCAGCCCAAGCGCTACCCAGACCCCAAGGGCGAGAGCCGAATGTCGCCCGACCAAACGCGCCAGCTTCGCCAATCCCATGTCTAAGCCGCCCGAGGGCCCCTGCCCCCCCTGCCCTTTGACCCCAGGGCCATACACAGGAAGCGGAAAAATCGCCAGGGCGGCTGGAATGCCGACGAGCGCGATCAGGGTACTGGCCACGATGCCCAGCATGGCGAACAAGCCGAGTTGAAAGACTGCGGGCACGTCGGTGATGAGGAGCGCCGCAAAGCCAATGACGGTAGTCAAACTCGCGATCAGGGCGGGAAGCCGGACCTGCTCCAGGGAAACAAGCGCCGCCCGGGCGGGATTCGGCGCTTCCCTTGCCTCCTCGTCATAGCGCGCCACGACGTGCACGCCGTAGACGCTCCCAATGGCCAGTAGCAGGGGGCCCAACATGCCCGACAAAAGCGTGAGAGACTCCCCCAACTCGGCCATCGCCCCAAATGTCCAAATGTTCGCAGCCAGTGCCGTCCCCAACGGAAGTACAACGCCCCGCAGAGTTCTGAAGAAAGCCCACAGCACGATGCCCATCAAAACGATGGCGAGGGGAATCAGGAGCCAGAGGTCGCGAACGATTCCGTTGTAGACATGGACCTTGGTATGAGGCCGGCCCGCTACGTGATAGCTCTGTTGGGGTTCAACTTCTCCAGCGAGAATTCCCGTGATCGAGTCGTCGAGCCCAGACGCCAGAAAAAACGCATCATCCATCTCTTGGAAACCGATATTAAGAGCGGCCGCCTTGGCATCCTCGGCCACGAGCGTCCGGCGATAGACGACATCATTCAAGGCGCGGTGCCGAAGTTCCCGCAAAATCGCCCGATCTTCGGGAACACTTTCGATGAAGGGCTTGATTTCAATCCATTCTTCAGACTCGACCCAACGAAGAGAAGTCGCATCGACAAGGCTCGACACACTCCGAACCCCTTCGAGATGAGCCACCCGGTTTGACACGCGTTCGAGAGAACTCAGGCAGTCGGTGTGAAAAACCTCGGGGCACTCCAGGGCCACCGCATAGATTTCGTCATGGCCAAAATCGCGGACAGCCTCCCGATAGAGTTCAGCCACGGGATCCCCCAAGGCGAGCAGGGACTCACTGGAGGGATCGATGCGAATCCGGAGGCCGGGAGGATTCAAATCAAGGAGCGCCTGGCCGGCCAGGACCGTCAGGACGGCTACAAGCATCAGAATCCCGCGCGGGTGAAGCACGACCCATTGGGGCCTGTAGGCCAACACCAGCGAGGCGAGTGATCCCAGGACGATGCCCGAAACCACGGCTATTACGGAATATGCCGCCAATAGACCCTCCCCTTTAATCGAGATGGCAGAATTCTAGTCGAAAGCGCCCATCGACCGGCCCAAAGGACCCAACAAGGGACTTTCGTGCCCTCTCTGGCGCAGTTCAGCCCTCCGCGGTTGAGAGGATACCCGGAAGGCGTCATACTCCGGCGCCAGTCGGGGCGTGGCGCAGCTTGGTAGCGCGCTTCGTTCGGGACGAAGAGGTCGCTGGTTCGAATCCAGTCGCCCCGACCACTTATTACCTATTTATCACGCTCGTTATGACTTTTTTTTAATATCTCCGAAAAAAGTTTCCCGCCAGGACGAGCCCCTGAGTGGCCTACGCATCCAACCGGCAACTCCGTCCCTCAGCGTCCCGATCGATTGGGAATAATGCCTACCGGCTCTTACTTCCCTCTTGCGAACGGCGCACAGAATTACCCTTGGTCCGAAATCAACTCGACAATAATCATGAAGAGAGTATGAAGCTGAATTTCATTCGCACCATATAGCTACGTTGACAGCGGAACTCAGCGCTGTCAGAATCCTATTCAAGCACTCATCAGTTCCTCCTCAGCTCCTCCTCAGCTCCTCCGCAGCTCCTCCGCAAACGGCTCCCCAGCCGCAACCTAGTGATAAAAAGGAATGAGATTCGCAGACAGTTCTTACTTTTCCATAGGCCGAACAGCCAGGGCTACGACACGCGCAACGACACCAAACAGTTACACAGAATTGGGTTCTAAATTCAAAAAGTGTCAGTGAAGTGTCAGTGAAGTGTCAGGTGATCAGTCAGGTCAAGAGTAACTTGAGCACAGCGAATCCCAACAAGGGAACCGAGGAAAATATGACACTTGAAGAAATGGCATGGGAATTTGCTGAAATCTTCGACGACTTGGACACTCAGAAAATTAACGAAGTGATCGCGGCCAACGTTCCTATTGATACTCTCAACTTTTTCATTGAGTACTCGACTGATTTCGCGCCGGGAGAAATCGTCTCCAGACCGCTCCGAGGCCAGTTGCCGAACTTGATGCTCGTCGGTTACCTGCTTCGTAGCCTCGAAGAAAAGCTTGACCTCGAAGACGCCTGATTCAACGCTGGCAGAGGTCCGGAGCGAGCGTGCTCCTAAGCCGGTGGGGCCCTACTCCCAGGGGGTAAGCCATGGCCCTTGGCTCTTTTCGTCTGGGCAAATCCCCATCGACCCCAGGTCGGAAACGATCGTCAACGGCGAGATCGAGGCCCAGACCGAGCAGGTCATTGCGAACCTGGCCGCTGTCCTCGAAGAAGGCGGCAGTTCCCTGGGACGAGTTGTGCGGACCACGGTGTACCTGACAGACCTTTCTCTTTTTTCGAGAGTCAATGCCGTCTACGGACGCTATTTCGATGGCGACCCAGCTCCGGCCCGATCCACGGTCCAAGTGGCCGCCCTTCCCCTGGGCGCCGCGGTGGAGATAGACGTCATCGCCCTCATCGACCCCCGAGACTCCTGAGACCCCCGCGGCCCCCTGGAGGCTCCCCCTTGACGACCGCCTCCGCTGATCAGGGCGAATCAGTCCCCCGCGCAAAACGGTGCTCAAGGAGAGGTAGGTTCACGGCATTGATCAAGATGTGAGCTGTCACCGGCGCGATGAGGTTGCCCGTCCACGCAAAAAGGCCACCCAAGACGAAGCCCGCGATGCCTGCAAAAGCAGTCCAAGGCAGGAGCGCACGTCGGGGAATAAAGTGAACACACGCAAAAAGAAGGCTCGCCGCGACCAGGCCAACCCTGGGCTGAAGCGCACCGCGGAAGAACATCTCCTCGGCGAGGCCGCTTGCAAATGCCAGCAGTAGCGCATTGGGGGTACCCAGCGGCCCAATAGTCGCCGCCATTTCCCGAGCAAGGGCGCTTCCCCAGTCGGTGTAGACCACCGACAAAAACGAGACGATCACGATCGCGGCACCGACCAGGAGGCCAAGAGCCAGATCCTGGACGGGACTAGCGCCGACCGCGCGATCGACGGCGGTTGCAAAAAAGATCGGCTCTCCGTAGAAGCCAACCCGCCATATCAACGCCGCCGCCATAACCACCGCGTAAAAGTACAAGCCGACCCGGACAAGGTGAGCCCCGGGCACTGGCTCATGGGGAGTCCCGAGTTCTTCGTCCCCTGCCTCTCCCATGCTGAATCCCTCTTTGGGCCCCGTGATCGCCCTTGCCCAGCACGGGGATAGCGTTTTTGCCGAGGCTTGGCGCTCAGGCGCCAAGCCGATCTCGAAAAGAGGGAATTTAGAGGGACCTTTTCCCCTCATTTTATTCAAGACATGGATTTCGGAACCTCTGAGTTGACCAACCCCTCCCCAAAAGTAAATTTTCGTGCAAAATTCCCCGATGACACATGATGCGCCGGCGGAGAGTATTCAGGTTGCGAGAGCAAACCGCCGACAGATTATTTACCCCACATCCTCGATGGTCAGGATCTCGGGGCTGTAGGCAGGAGACCATGGCAGATCGCGTACCGATGACCCGTGCGAGCTATGAATCGTTGAAGCGAGAGCTCAACCGATTGAAGACCGAGGAACGCCCGGAAAATGTCAGAGACATCGAAGAGGCCATTGCCCATGGCGACCTCTCTGAAAATGCCGAGTATCACGCCGCGAAGGAAAAACAGAGCCATATCGCCGGCAAAATCGCCTCCACCGAAGACAAGCTGGCCCGCGCACAGATCATTGAAACGCCCCAAGGTCCTTGGGACAAGGTTCAATTCGGCGCAACGGTTGTCCTCGCCGACTCCGAGAGCGATGAAGTTGTCACCTACCGCATAGTGGGTGAGGACGAGGCCAACCCAAAGGAAGGAATGATCTCGGTGACTGCACCCGTCGCACAGGCTCTCATGAGCAAGGGGGTGGGGGACGAGGCGAGCGTCAAGGCGCCCGGGGGCATCCGCGAGTTCGAGATCCTGGAGATCCGCTTTGACTGAATCCACCGAACAAAGGAGAGCGGGAAAGCGTCCCCTCGAGCGAGTGTCATGATCCGTCGCTCTTGCGCTTCCAGATCCACTCTATAGACTCCGGCGCCAATTCTCATGTGCATTCCCCGGTAGCTCAGCTGGTAGAGCAGGCGGCTGTTAACCGCCTTGTCGTAGGTTCAAGTCCTACCCGGGGAGCCACACGCCGAGCCGCTATTCACTCCTGCTATCCCCTCCTGCTATCCCCTCCCGCTATCCCCTCCCGTGATCCCCTCCTGCTATCCCCTCCCGTGATCCCCTGTCCCTCGTCCGCGTTACCCACTCAGCACTGTGTGCCGTTGCTGGGCGTGGATCTGGCTGGGGCGAAGCTCGGGCCCCTCTAGGAAAAACTTGGGCCGACCTCGCTCCAACGGCCGTCCCTGGGAAAACCCTTCGGCGGGAATGGCTCTTACGAGAGAGTTTTGGCCTCGGCCGTTCGTCGGGGCCCGGGGCCCGAGAGGTCCGCACCAAGCGCCCTCAAAAACCACTATCCTCATCGTCTTGAAACCGTAGATTCCCAAGCGCATTCCCAAGCGCATTGCGGATCAGGGGACAGGATCAACGACATCTCTAAAAAGGAGAAAATCATGCCGAGCGTCATCGCCACAATCAAGGTCAAGGAAGACAAGATCGAAGAAGCGCGCGGGTTCCTAAGAGACCTCGCGGCAGAAACTCTCGCAAACGAAAGCGGAACGTTGGCCTACATCCCTCATCAACATAAAGAGGACCCCGCAACATTCACTTTCTATGAGAAGTACGAAAATGATGAGGCTTTCGCAATCCACGGCAAGAACCTTGCCGCCAAGAGCGCTGCATTCGCCGGACTGCTCGCTGGCCCGCCGCAAATCATTTACGTAGACGAACTCCAATAGACACGGCCGGTCAACCGTTGAGCGCAAACGAACGTTTCGTGTTCAACGCCGATCTGAAAGGAAAACCCAGCATGTCCGAAAATGTAGAAAATGCCTTCGCGCTCTTCAGGGAGGTCGAGGGAAAGGAGTCGGCGACCGGCGATTGGATGGAGGTGAGCCAGGAGATCATCAATCAATTCGCCGATGTCACCCTCGACCACCAGTTCATCCACATCGACCCCGAGCGCGCCAAGCAGGGCCCGTTCGGCGCCACCATCGCCCACGGCTTCCTGACCCTTTCGATGCTGACCCATCTCTCCGCCTCGGCCAATCCCGAGAATCCGAACCCGGCTCGGCTTACGGGCTTGATGATGGGCATCAACTACGGCTTTGAGAAAATTCGCTTCATCAACCCCGTCAAGGCAGGCAGTCGGATCCGAGTTCACAGCCTCCTCTCCAAGGTCGAACTCAAGGGGAACGCCATCCAGCAGACCCGTACAATGACCGTGGAGATTGAAGGCGAGGAAAAACCCGCTCTCGTCGCGGACTGGCTAACCCGGGCCGTTTACGCCTGAAGGGCCGGTCCCTAAAGAAAGGGGAAAAATGCTGTACCGACTTGGGCCATGGGCCCCCGCTTTCGTGCTCGGACTGGTGGCCATGCTCTCGGCCCCAACCTCCCCGGCAGTGGCCGACACCGACCTCGAGCGAAAGGAATCCCCGGCTGAGAGCCGGACCTATCTGATTTCTCCCGTCCAGGGCGCAGTGGTCACGAGCCCGGTCATCGTGCGCTTCGGACTCCAGGGAATGGGGATCGCACCCGCCGGTATCGATAAGGCGGGCACCGGGCACCATCATCTGCTGATCGACACAGATTTGCCGGCCCTGAGCCTGCCCATTCCCAACGATGCCCAGCACCGCCACTACGGTGGCGGGCAGACCGAGGCGATCATCGAACTGCCCCCGGGCGAACACAGCCTGCAACTGATCCTGGGCGACGAGCGGCATATCCCCCACGACCCCGCAGTGATCTCCGAAAAGATCCTGATCCAAGTCCAGTAGTCGCCTCACCCAGAGATTCGGCTTGCTGTACGGGGCGCAGGGGAAACGCAAACTCGCTCGAAAAGGCCCCAAAAGGGTCGCCCACGGGGACGCACGCTTTGAGTGACACTTCCGTCAGAAAGCAGACCGGCTACTCTCCCGCCATGTTGAAAATTGCTCCCCTAGCCCTGCTGTGCCTGATCGCCGCCCTTGCAGGCTGTATAGGCCCAGGAAAGTGGCATGGGGACGCGCCGCTGGCACCGCCACCCGCCGAGTGGTTACAGGCAAAAATGGCGGGGGCCCCCGCCGTGGCGCTGGCCCCTGAGGCCCAGATCCCCGACATCCCCGGCCGCAAGAAGTTCCGCTTCTGCTGCGCCTTCGGGACCGACCTCCGTGTCCGACTCGGACAGATGACCATTCCCTGGCTCAAGGTCGGGCGGGTTCTCGATCCCAAGGACCTCGGCCCCCACCGGTACGACGGCGCCACCGCCGCCATCGATGACGAACGGGAGAACGCCTTTCCGTGGGGCGAGGCCAACGGCCTCGTCTACACCTGCCGCGCGGGCTTCCTCGACACCGCCCACATCCGGGAGCAGGTCGACTGGGTCGCCTTTTTCATCTCCCAGATCGACCGCAACCTGACGACCGGAACCGCGGTGGACCTGACCCCCGAAGGCGCCGAGCGCCGCCTGATTCTGAAACCCATTCCCCCCGAGTTGATCGAGGAGTACGGGCGGGAAGATGTGGTCGTGGCGATTGCCCAGTGGCTCGCCTACCAGGGCTCCGTGTGGCACGAAATTGCCCAATGGTATGGCTGGTCCCTCGTCAATCTCTACCCCGAGTTCCTGTCGGGCTTCTCGCCCGAGGATCCAATCTCCAACGCCATCGGAATTGCCCTGCTCTCGGGATCGAGCATCGAGGACATACTCGCCAGCGAGAAAGTCTACAACCAGCAAGTCGATCAGCTGATCCAAATTGCATTCGAGCAACTCGAACCCGTCTCCGCCGAACTCGGCGAGCGGGCCGTCCGTGCAGTCGACCAGACCTGGTGGGATTCCCAAGCCAGGCTTCCGGACAACGCCCTTGTCCGCCGTCGTTACCTTCAAACCGACACGACATTGGAGGCCTGGCTCCTCCCCGATCGCCTGGCTTCCCCCGAACTCAGGAGCGACCTCGGAAAAGAATGCGGCACAAATCCCCAACCCATCGTCTTCCGTATTCCCGAGGCCCTGGGCGCTTACCATTTCAGTGATTTCGCCACCCTTGAAATCACGCCTCACGGCTTTCCCGCCGAGCAACCGATCTTCGAGGAGATCGGCTTCACCATTACCCAGGACGACTTCCCGCGCCTGATGCAGGACGTGCGGGAACAAACCCTAAGCGCGCTGGGCCCAAGGGCCCACCTTCCCGACTGAAGTCCACCGGGTGCCCAGAAAGGCCTCGGTCAGGCCCGGAACCGGTACAAGGGGGCGCTAGGAGGCCGGCTTTCCGCCGAACACTTCCCGGAGACCGAAATAAGCCACCGCGTCCTTGACGTTGGAGACCAGCCTTCGCCACGGATGCATGGACTGATCCGTCACGAACTCCATCGTGATGACCACGCGTTCAGTGTCGCCTTCGGCCATTTTTGTTACTCGGTGCCATAAGCCATCACCGTCGAAGAAGGCCAGCGACCCCGGCTTGAGCGAATACGCCCGGGACTCGGTGGTCTTCGTTTTATCCCGCCGATTGGTCTCGCACTCGAACCGACAACTCTCGTTGCCGATCAGGGCCAAAAGAAGAGTGAAGCGACGCCCGCGATAAAAAGAGGTGTCGTAGTGCCAGCTAATATGGTCGCCCGGTTCGGTATACAGATAGAGTGCATAGGTGTGCGGGTCACTGGGCGAGCAATCGAGCAGGCGGGCCCCACTGATCTGCTCAAGGAATTTGCGCAGGGCCGGGGAACGGTACAGACCACCAATCATTTTCCCGGTTTGATCGATCGCATGGCGGCTGACCGCCCCGCCCTTTTTTTGGTGCGGCACGTAGTTCCGATTGACGCGGTCGCGCAAACGGTCGAGGTCCGCCAGCGCGCCGTCCAGAACTTCCCCAGGCAGGAAGTTTTCGATGATCAGAAGCTGGCCGCCCTCTTCGTACTGCTTGCGCAGGCCTGCAACGTCCTGGTTCTCGAGAGCGTCGCCAAGGCACTCGCTCAGTTGGTTCTCCAAGGGCACGCTTGCTCCTCTCTCACTTCAAGGCCTGGCCTGGGGGGATGATCCGTGGAACGGGGGAAACACTCGGCCCTCTCGGGCCCAGGAGCGGTGGCGCCAAGGCTTTGGCCTCACGGGCCTGCCCGCCGGGGGGGCACAATACTGCCCGACCTCGATCCGAGCAAGCGACGCTCCGGTCCGCCATGGGGGCGACCTCGACGGGGCTCAGAAACACCCCCTCGCTCACGCGACTCTCGGGCCTGAGGCGACTCGTGGGCCCACCCGGGGCGCTTCAGGGCCCCGCCCCCACCATGGGAAGTTCTTTGTATTCCGCCGCCTTGAAGGGTTTCTCCAAGCCCGCTTCCGCGATCATGCCCGCCCGGGGGTTGAATCGAGGGCCCTTCAGGCGCAACACACGCTCGTATTCTTGCCGCGCCTCAGACCGCTCACCCCGGGCATCCTGGACCTGGCCACGAACCAGATAAAGCCATGCCCCTCCCCAGATGGGCAGCGCGCTGCTCTGGGCGTCCATCGGCTCGAGGATCGCCCAGGCCTCCTCGGTCCGACCCGACAAGAGCACCGCCTGGGCGCGCAGGATTCGAGCCAGTTGAGGCCTCACCCGGGCCTCGACCTCGGCGGGCTGATTGGCTTCGAGCGCGAAGGCCGATTGAATCGCTTCGGGGTAGAGCCCCATCTTCAGGAGGACTTCGACAAGCTCCGAGTGGAAGAGTGCATTTTCGGGATAAAGGGCGTGCAGCGCCCGGCCGGTCGCGAGCGCGCCGGGCAGATCCATCGGGGCGTGGTAGGTATGAACGTTCATGAGGATGAATGTTGCCCCGGTGGCGTACAGCCCGCCCCCGGCGCGAACGATCTCAAGGTTTCGCAGGCCTGCATCCCGGTCGCCCTTGGGCACGAACCAGAGCCAACTCATCCATTGAACCACCTTGGGCGCAATATCGGTGTAGTAGCTGTAGAGGCCCAGGGCATAGCGACTATCCGTGCGACCCGGATCCAGTTCCAAGCTGCGCTCGAGAAGCCTCCGCCCGTCTTCACCGTCTCCGCCTGCCTTGAGGTAGCGGCCTCGAATCCCGTTGAGCCGTGCCAAGTTGAAAAGGGCGGCCCCCTTCTGGTAGAGGGCATCGACGTCGTCGGGATCCAGTTCCAGGCGGGCGTCGGCCAGCCCGATGGCCTCTCGGCTGGCATCCAGGATTGTGGCGTCGTTCCAGGTCGCGCCCTCGTCGAGCATCAGCCGCCACCACGCCGTGTCGATCTCTCCCAGCGCCGCACCGCCGTCCTCCGGCACCAACACACGCAGCTCCTGCCAGATCAGTTCGGCATCGGAGAAATGCCCCTCGAGATTGGCCAGCATGCCTCGTTCCATCAAGAGGCAACGGCGAACCGATCGGGGCAATGCGTCAAAGACCGCGGACGTCGCTGCTTCGCCACAAAACCCTGGGGACAGCTTCGCCGGAATGATCGGGGCCGAGGTCTCGGCTCGGGCGGCCGGGGGAGAGGCCGAGACGGAAAGCACGAACAGAAAGGGCATCAAGGTCGCCCGGATCACCCGACCCACCGGGGTGCCCCGGTGGATCGCCACGAGCCCGGGGCAGAGGGCAGGGGTGGGGGTGGGGGCAGGGGTGGGGGCNNNGGAGTGGAGGCGGGGGCAGAAAGAACTCTCCGCGCCGCGCCCGTTGTCCTCGCGGTCATAAAACCCCTTTGCACCAAAACATTTCCTTCTCACCCCAGCGCATAGGGGCGCCCAGGAAGGCGTACCCTACCACTTCCCAAGCGAGCTGGAATCCGCCGGCAGACCGCTCTGCTAGCTTTTCTGACCGATCGTCAGAGCACCTGGAAAGGGAATCCATGACCTCATCGTCCCTCACCCTCGAAGGCATTCGCGTTCTCGAAGTCGCCCAATGGTGGTTCGTCCCCTCCGCCGGAGCGATCCTCTCGGATTGGGGTGCAGAAACCATCAAGATCGAGCATCCCGAGAGCGGCGACCCCCAGCGCGGACTCGTGACTTCGGGCCTAGTCCCCAAGGGCGGGTTCAACTTCATGTGGGAGCAGCCCAATCGGGGCAAGCGGAGCGTCGGTCTCGACATAAAAAAACCGGGCGGCCTCGATCTGCTCTATCGGCTTGCCGAAAAAAGTGATGTCTTTCTCACCAGCTTTCTGCCCGAAGCACGACAGAAGCTCAAGATCGACGTCGATCATATCCGCGCCGTGAATCCCAAGATTATCTATGCCCGGGGCTCCGGCCAGGGCGTGCGGGGTCCGGACGCCCAACGCGGGGGCTACGACGGCGCCTCCTACTGGGCCCGGGGTGGCATCGCCATGGCGCTCACCGGAGCCGGGAGCGAAGGCCCCCCGGTTATGCAGCGCCCCGCCTTCGGCGACAGCGTTGGGGGAATGACCGTGGCGGGCGGCATTGCCGCGGCACTCTTCCGACGCGAGCGAACCGGGGAACCGAGCGTGGTGGACATCTCGCTTCTCGGTACCGCCATGTGGAATATCTCAGCCGACATCACCATGGCCAAGGCCCTTGAGGCCATCGGCCTCGACAAGGGTATGCCCAAGATGGGTCGCAAGATGACGCCCAACCCCATCGTCAATGCCTATCGCACGGGCGACGATCGCTGGATCATGCTCATCATGCTGCAATCCGACCGCGACTGGCCCGACCTGTGCCAGCACCTTGACCGGCCCGACCTCATCGATGACCCGCGCTTTGCGACCAGCGCTTTGCGCGCTGAGAACAAGAGCGACTGCGTGGATGTTCTCGACGCAATTTTCTGTACCCGTAGTCTCGCCCAATGGCAATCGGCCCTGGCGACCACCGAGGGTGTCTGGGCCCCGATTCAGTTTCCGGGGGAACTCTACGAGGATCCCCAGGTCGCGGCCAACGGCTATCTGCCCGAAGTGGAACTCGCCAATGGAAGTCGCTGCCAACTCGTCAACAACCCGGTGCAGTTCAACGGGGTGCCCGCCGAACTCTCCCGGGCCCCGGAGCACGGCCAGGATACCGATGACGTCCTGACTGAACTCGGACTGGACTACGACGAGATCCTCGCCCACAAGGCTTCTGGCGCAATCCTCTAGAGGAGTCGGACTTCGGTGGGTTCAGTGGGGATGTCGAGCCAGCTCCCCGGGAATTCCCTTCGCCGGGTGCCATCCCCCGGCGACGCGGGAACCGTTGACATTTGTTTGAAAGCATGAGAAGAGAGGGAAATCCATGCGGGAACTGCAAGGGCGAGTCGCCGTCATTACCGGCGGAGGCAGCGGGATCGGCGCCGCGCTGGCCCACGCCTGTGCGGAGCGAAAAATGCGGGTGGTCGTCGCCGATGTGGAAGCCGACGCCGCCGAAGAAGTCGCCGACGCCGTCCGTCAACGGGGTGCCGAGGCCATGGCCTGGGCCGTGGACGTCCGAAGTCGCGCCGCGGTGGATGAACTCGCCAAGCAAGTCCGTGCGCATTTCGGAAAGTGCCATCTGCTCTGCAACAATGCGGGTGTGATGGTGACACGCCCACTCCTGGAACTCGATGAAAAGGACTGGGAGTGGAGTCTCTCGGTCAACCTTTGGGGTGTGATTCACGCGGTCTCGGCCTTCGTGCCCCAGATGATCGCCCACGGAGAGGAGGCACACGTGGTCAACACGGCCTCCATCGTTGGATTGGCCGCTCTGGCCCAGGGCGGACTCGGTGCCTACACGACGACCAAGTTCGCCTTGGTGGGCTATTCGGAATACCTGCGCGAGGAGCTCAAAGCTGCGGGGGTCCCCATCGGCGTCTCGGTGGTGTGCCCGGGTGCGGTCACTACCCGAATCGCCGAGAGCGAGCGAAACCGCCCCCAGGAACTCGACACCGGACCCGCCCCGGCGATGCCCGGGGCCGACCCCCGAGTCGATGCCATACCGGGGAAACAATCCCCCGAAGAGGTGGCCGCCTCGATCCTGGCCGGAGTAGAGGAAAACGACACCTGGATCCTCACCCACCCGGAGATGAAGCCCCTGATCGAGGCGCGGACCCGGGCCCTGCTGGCGGCCTTCGACGTGGCCGGGGATCGGCAAAGGTCTTGACCCGGCCCCGGGCCTCCTCGCCCGGGATTTGACCCCGGCCCCCGGGCATTCTATACTTTCGATACGCAACGGATCGTATCTTTCCAGGCACCCAAACTACGATTCTCTTTCCTTTCCCCTTTCCTTTTCCCCTTCCCGACCGGAGCAAGGAGCGCCCCATGGACTTTGATTTCTCGGAAGCAGAACAAAAATTCGCCGTCGAGGTGGAGCAATGGCTGGTGGACAACCACGACCCCGAAGTCATGGATTTGACCCGGGAAAATTTCAGCCAACTCGCCGATACCCCGGCTCGACGCGCCTTCATGAAAAGGCTCGCCAAGCAGGGTTGGCTCGGTATGTCGTGGCCCAAGCAGTACGGCGGCCAGGAAATCAAAGGCGTCTACGAGTTCATCTTGAACGAGGCACTTGCCCGGCACGGTGCGCCGCAGATCGGAAAGGGCGTGGGTATCATCGGCAAGACCCTCATCCGCCACGGGAGCGAGAAGCTGAAAAAGGAGTTCCTGCCCCAGATCCTGAGCGCCGAGGTTGAGTTCGCGGTGGGTTATAGCGAGCCCCAGGCCGGCTCCGATTCGGCAAACATGCAACTCAAGGCCGAAAGGGTAGAAGGGGGCTGGAAGCTGAACGGCCAGAAGATGTGGACCACGTCGGCCCATTTCGCCGATTGGTACTGGGTGGGCGCGCGCACGGATCCCGAGAAGAAGAAGCACGATGGCTTGAGTCTTTTTCTGATCCCCATGAACCATCCCAATCTCGAAATACAGAGCCTCCCCACCATTGGCAAGGACACCACGAATCAGGTCTTTTTTGAAGACGTGTTCGTGCCCGAAGACTACATGGTCGGGAAACAAGGGAGCGGCTTCCGCTACATCGCCGAGGCCCTTGACCTCGAGCGGTTCACCATGTTTACCCTTTCTCCCATTGAGGATCGTTCGAACCTCCTGGTGGAATGGGTCAAGTCAGCCACCCGGGACGACGAACCCCTGCGCAATGACGTCAACGTTCGCAGAACCATTGCCCATATTGTCACCGATACCCATGTCGCGAAGGGACTGAGCAAGCGCTTCCTCTCTGCGGCCATGTCCGGCGGGGACAAACCCCCGAGCATCGAATCCTCGGAGTACAAGCTGTTCACCACCACCCTGTCCCAGCGAGTCTGCAAAGACGCGCTGGATATCACCGGAGCGGCGGGACAAATTCGAGAGGGCGAGGAAGACGCCCCTCTGGCGGGTCGGTTCGAAGGCGCTTACCGCGCCACGTTGAACGAGACCGTCGGCGGAGGTTCCTCGGAAATTCAGAAGAACATCATCGCTCGGCGCAAATTGGGTCTGCCCAAAAATTTCTAGTCCTCCCCAAGGACCGAGACGGCCCGATACCACAGAAACTGCACCAACCCTTCGCCAGCCTACTCACCTTCAATGACGGCCAGCATGACTGCCGCCTGATCCCAGGAGATCCACAATGGACCTCGCTCTGACCGAAGAACAGCAAATGATCGTCGACATGACTCACGGCATCTTGGAGGAACACTGCACCATTGAAGCCGTCCGCCAAGTAGAAGACGACCCCAGGGGTTATCCCGAGGCACTGTGGAAACAGTTCGCTGAATCCGGGCTGACAGGCATGCTTATTCCTGAAGCCCAAGGTGGGGGCGGACAATCCCTGACCGAGGCCGCCCTGGTCTACGAAAAGTTCGGCGAGTTCCTCGCGCCAGTTCCTCATTTCGTAAGTTCCGTGATCAGCGCCCGCCTTCTCATCCAGGCTGGCAGCGACGATCAGCAGACGGAGTGGCTTGGGAAAATCGCCAGCGGCGATGCGATTCTGACACCCGCCTGGTTGGAACCCGACCGGGGCTTTGGCGAAGTCGGCATCCAGTTGAAGGCCAAGGCCGACGGCGAAGACTACCTGCTTTCCGGCGTCAAACGCCATGTCTACTTCGCGAGCGCTTCGGATCGATTGATCGTCCTGGCACGCAGCGGCGACGGTGTCGACCTGTTCCTGGTTGACCCCAACGCCGAGGGAATAACCCTCTCCCAGCAGCTCTCCCAAGCCGGCGACGCCCAATACCGCGTCGACCTGGACAACGTTCGCGTTTCAGCCAAGGATCGCCTGGGTTCGGCGGGAACCGGCTGGGCGACATTCAATGCCGTGCTTCACGAGGGCATCATCCTCCTGGCCGCCCAAGCCATCGGGGGGGCTCAGAAGGTGCTCGACATCACCGTCGAATACTCAAAGGAGCGCGTGCAGTTCGACAAACCCCTGGGCGCTTTCCAGGCGCTCGCCCATTACATGGCCGATTCCACCACGCATATCGATGGAGGGCGAGTTTTGGTTTACGAAGCCGCCTGGAATGCCGCAATGGGTCGCTCGATTTCGCGCTTTGCCCCCATGGCCAAACTCTTTGCCTGCGAAACCTACCGCGAAGTCACGCGAGTCTGCGCCCAAATCTGGGGAGGCGTCGCCTTCACCATCGAGTACGACTGCCAGCTCTATTTCAGGCGAGCCAAGCAGCTTCAGTTGTCCTGGTGGGATACGCCCTACCTCGAAAACCTGGTGGCCAGCGACGTACTCGATAAAGACTAAGGGCACCGAACCGAGCGTCCCGTGAAAGGCTCCCAGGGTCGTTCCCGAGCGCCTGGACCGAGCGCATGGGCTTGGCGCGCCTGGGCTTGGCGCGCATGGGCTTGGCGCGCATGGGCAAGCGCATGGGCAAGCGCTGGGCAGTCCCATGGGCGATCGCGGGGGTGGCGTTGATCTCGCTGGCTAGGTGCGTGAGAACCGTGGTCGCCAACTGACTCGGACTTTTACGTCAATCAGGCAATCAACTCCAAAGCGCGCGCCAGGGCATCGACCCGATCGGCACGGTATGGAACGCGAAGGGTGAAGATCACCATATCGACTCCGGCTTCGAAGAGGCGAGCCGCCTGGTCGGCGGCTTCCGCCCCATCCTGGTCAGCCGCAAAAGCGATCTGGACCGAGCACGTGATCTCCGATGGGTCTCGGCCCACGACTTCGCAGTGTGCCTCGAGCACCTCGCGTTTTTGCTTGAACACTTCAGGCTTCGCAAAGGGAAGATTCCAGTGTTGGGCAAAACGGGCGGCAATCCGCAGAGTCCTTTTTTCGCCCCCTCCCCCAATGACCAGAGGCGGCCCATACTGCTGGGGACCCTTGGGTTCGCAACGGGCCTCGACCAGGTTGAAATAGCGACCCTTGAAAGTCGTGGTTTCTTGGCAGAGAAGACTCCCGATCACCTCGACGGCTTCTTCGAACCGGTCCATGCGCTGGCCCATGGGCAGGAGATCGATGCCGTAGGCGTCGGCCTCCTGCTGATTCCAACCCGCCCCCAGTCCCAGTTCAAGACGTCCGCCCGAAACAACGTCCAGGGAAGCGGCCATGTTCGCCACCAGCGCCGGGTGCCGATAGGGCGTCCCGTTCACCATACAGCCCACTCGAATCCGCGATGTGGCCTGGGCCAGGGCAGAGAGCGTGACCCAGGACTCGAGGCAGGGTCCGGTCGTATCTCCCACCAGTGGATAGAAGTGATCGAAATTCCAGGCGGATTCAAAGAGCTCGACCGCGTCTGCCGCCCGCCATACATCGAGCATATCGGGCCAGGTCGTGTGCTGAGGGGCAGTCTTGATACCGAAACGCATATTCGCCTCCTTGTTTTTGAATCCTGTTTCCGCCGACTTCGAATCCAATTCTCGGGAGAGCCGAAGAATCGTTCCATCCGGCCGCTCCCGCAATCCCGATAACAGAGGGGCTTCAATCGATTCCGGATTCAACCAATGCAGAGAGCGAATCCAAATCGCTGATCGCTGCTTCGCTGCGCGCCAGAAATGCTTCGGAGAACACCCTCCGCGCCTCGCTCTGTCCGGAAGGAAAGCTGACAATCTGACAGCAGGCCAGAACACAATAGGCGGCGTGTATTCGGTGACTCCTCCAGGCTTCGTCAAAGGAAAGAGGGAACTCGCTCCCACTATTCCAGATATCAAGGTAGTGGCGCAAAAGCGCTTCCTCGTTCGCTCTTCGGTCTTCGATGGACAGGGACAGGTTCATGAAATAGCTGACATCCCGAAGAGGAGTCCCAGTACTGATGATTCCCCAGTCCAGGAATCCCGTGCGCATCCCGGGATTGGGGACGGGGTCAAAGAGGTTTCCGATATGGGGATCGCCATGAATCACCGTTTTCGGCCCCTCCTGCCAGAGCGCGTGAAGCGCCTCTGGGCCGTCGATATACAGGCGCGCCAAAGAAGCGAAATCGGCACTGAGCCGCTCTGGGTACTCGTCGAGTCCCGCCTTGAGCATCGCCGATCCGTAACCCGGTTGGTACATGGGCGCTGCCACCCAACCCGCCTCGGCGGCCCGGCGCTCGGACGAAGAGAAACGAACATGAAGCGCCGCCAGATCTTCCAATGCGCGCGCGGCAGCATCCGGATCCACGGTGGTCAGCCCATCGGAGATTCCGGCCCCGGTGGCCTTGAGGTCCTCGAGCAGAAGCACAAATGCACCGCTCTTTGGGTCGCAGCGGGCAACGTACGGAGTGGGCACACGCAGGCCGATCTCCATCGCCATCGACTCATAGAACCGGGCTTCGCGCAGGCCCATCCCCGTCGCCGCAACCGCCTCCCGAGCGGGTGAGTCCCTGGGAAGGAGCTTGCAGAACATCGTGTCGGGACAATTCGCAGATTCGTCGTACTCCACCCGAAGTCGGCAGTGGTGGTTGGTCAACTCTTCCCGGTCGACCGCTTCAACCCCGGCGACACGAACCCCGGGATGGCGCGAGCCCAGTGCGGCGTTCAACCAAGCCGGGTCGATCGCTGAAGAGTCTTCGGGCACATCTTCGGGCACATAAGGCATCGGCGAATCAGAATAGCGTCACGCCGGCCCAAAGCCGGCCGCCAGAGGGAAAGATCACTTCGGCCGAGGCACAAATCTTTGTTAGAGTGATTCGAGAAGGGCCGGGCGGATTCATGGCACAGCGAAAAGTGAATTTTGGACTCTGGTACGATTTCCGAAACCCGGGAGCCGGAGGCAGGAGCTTTGAAAAGCTCTACGCCGAGTCCCTTGAGCAGATCCAATGGGCGGAGAGCCTCGGCTTCGACTCCACGTGGCTCACCGAACATCACTTCTGCGAAGATGGTTACACGCCGTCCCCCCTTGTCATCGCCGGCGCCATCGGCCAGGTGACAACGCGCATGCGCATTGGCACCAACTTGATGCTCTTACCCCTGGCCGACCCCCTTCGACTGGCCGAGGACTCCGCGACCCTCTCGATCCTGACCGGGGGACGCTTCGACCTGGGCGTGGGCCTCGGATACCGACAGCTGGAATTCGATTATTTTGGCAGAAAGCTTTCTCACCGCCCCAGCCTGATGGAAGAGGGCGTCGACCTGCTGCGCCGGGCTTGGCGCGGCGAGACGATCCA
>LWDU01000208.1_pt1 | contig 26636 bp, 9 predicted proteins | sample 727161 | NCBI WGS metagenome assembly LWDU01 (sample SAMN04566230, study PRJNA314399) | hydrothermal vent metagenome | isolation source: deep sea hydrothermal plume seawater | place: Mexico: Gulf of California, Guaymas Basin | collected 2004-07-11
GACGAAATATGGTATAAAGGAGATAGCCGTTAATCGTACTGACAGATTGACAGAGAGAGTTCGAGATGGTCAATTAGTGGATGTTGGTGATGTTACAAATCCAGAATACCAATATGAATTAATTGAAGATTATTTAAGTAGAAACCACATTGTAGATGAGAAAACCTTATTAAAGATAAAAGAATTAAATGACGATTTAAATGGAAATTTACCCGCAGAAGAAATATCTCGTAATGTGTTTTGGAAACTCAAACGATTTGAATGGTCAAATATGTTTAGTTATGGTGAAGATAATACCGTGGATTTTACAAAATTAAACGGAATAATTGGATTATTTGCACCGAACGCAAGTGGTAAATCTGCACTATTAGATTCTCTTTCATTCTGTTTATTCGATACATCATCACGGGCATTTAAAGCAGACCGAGTATTAAATAATAAGAAAAATAGTTTTAGTTGTAAGATTAATTTTGAGATAAACGAAACAGATTATTTTATTGAAAGAAGGGGTAAGAAGTTACGGAATGGTCATGTAAAAGTTAATGTAGAATTTTGGATGATTGATGATAATAATGATAAAGTTTCATTAAATGGTGACCAACGAAGAACTACAGATTTTGTATTAACGGCACTTTCTTTACAGAACAATTCTACGGTTTTTATAGATAAAACACAAAAAGAAAGAAAAGATTTATTGGCTCAGTTTATGGGAATGGGAGTCTTTGACCAACTTTATACGGCAGCCCACGAGAATGTAGCTGATATATCTGCTATATTAAGAGATTTTAATAAAACAGATTATGATATAGACCTTGCAGATATAGGAAAAAATGATACTCAATATAAAGTAGTTCAGAAAGATTTACGGAGTCAAAAGAAAACTTTAACTAATAGACAGAAAGAATTATCAGACCAAGTATTTGGTTTGACCAAGAAGTTGCGACCAGTTGATGAGTCTATTATGGATATTGATAAGTTAAAGAGTGACAAGGAAGAATCTGAAACTCAACTTGATTCCATAGACATACGATTAGGTTCAGTAGGTGCAATACAAGAAGAAAATAAATCTAAAATTGTTGAGCTAAAACATAGAATTAAAGATCATGTTGATAAAGATGTTAATAAAAAATATCTTGATTTAATAACTTTAGAAGATGACAAAAAAGAATTAAGAATTGAAATTGATAAACTTAAAATTGATGTTCGTAATAAGTTAGATAAAATAAAAACACTTGGTAATTTAGAATGGGATGATGATTGTGATTTTTGTATGAGTAACCCATTTACATTAGATGCAATAGCAACACATGAAAAGTTAGACGAAGATAAAAAGATATCAGGTGAAATTATTTCTAATTTAGATTATCTTGATTTACAAATCGAAGATATGGGAAATATTCATGATAGCAAAGTTGATTTTGATAGGTCAATGGAAGCATTAAAAACTATTGATATAAGTCATAATAAATTAGAATCAGAAGAAGTTTTATTAAAAGAAAGAAAGAAAAATACCCTACATCAAATTTCACTTCAAGAAGAAAAGATTAAAAAATATCACGAAAGTAAAAACGATATTGTTTATAACAAACAGATAGAAGAAGAAATAGAAAGTTTAAGAAATTCGGTTGATGATTTAGATTATCAAGTTGATACAATAGATAAAAAGATACAAACTATTCATGGTGAAATTCAAATCAATAGAACTAATAAGAAGAATATTATAGAAACTATGAATAAGGTTGAGAATTTAGAAACTGAATATCAGGCCTACAATTTTTATATGGATGCTGTCAAACGAGATGGTGTACCATATGAACTTATAGAAAAGGCTTTACCTACAATTGAAGGTGAAGTCAATGATATTCTTGCACAAATGGTAGATTTTGGTATCGTATTAGAAATGGATGGTAAGAATATCAATACATATCTGGCTTACGATGATGACAATGTATGGCCTCTTGAACTGAGTAGTGGTATGGAACGATTTATATCTTCTCTTGCAATGAGAGTTGGTTTAATAAATGTTTGTAATTTACCACGTGCTAATTTCTTAGCTATTGATGAGGGATTCGGTAATATGGATTCAGATAATCTTAACTCTGTATATAGTTTATTTCAATATCTCAAATCACNNNNACATATAGCCTAAACCAACTCATTAGTCTATCTTCTATTGTAAATGAATATTTACCCTTCATACCGATATTATCCTTATTTTATATATACATAAATAGTAAGAATTCTCGAATGTGATATTTATTAATGAATAAATCTATTATGGAGATTCCATTGGGCGTAATTAAGCGTATAAATCAGTTATTAGGATTAAGAGACTTAGACATTTTTGTAGAAGATACTGCTTTTGATTCACAGTATTTTAGAGTTTTAGAGTGCCCACAAATATTAACACAAGGTAAAAGTAGTTTTCTTATAGGTGGATCTCAATATCTTAAACCAGGGGTTGATGTTAAATTTGAAATAGTTCATGATTTAACCAAAGAAGTTATTTATACAGAGGCCGTTTTTGGACACTTAGAGGGGGATTTGAGAAGGGTTTCGATAGAAGTTTATAGTGATATTATACCAGGACCCGCAACTTTATATATTGTTGGAGAATTAAACCCAGATACATCGGATGTTACTATTCCAAATGAGTGGCAAGGTATTTATAATGTAAGATGGACAAAACGGATTACAATAAATGCAGCCGGTGTTAATACTCAATCAATATATTTTCATAAACAACCAAGAATAAATGTAGCCGAAATATTTAGAGGGTATATTATAAAACCCGCTCAACCTATTCTTACGGCATATTTAACTGGTAGTGGTAAACCACGAGAAGGATTACGACCAATAGCTCCAACTCCAGGTAGATCAATTGGTGGTAATAAACGAACAACTGCTACTTATCCTGAAAGAGATTTTGCTGAAAAGGCAAATTTGGCAATTATAGAAGAACATAAAATAGAAAGAAAACTTACTGGTAAAGAAGGACATATAGGAAAACAGGGTAAGTTATTAAAAACACAATCACCAGCATCTAATGATTATTTAATAACTGTTAATAGTACTTCTCCAGTAAGTAGTTCATATGTAGGTCAAACTTTTACGATAAATAATCCACAAGTAGATGATGGTAGATTTACATTAGAAGATCATTATACATTACCAACTGTTTACACATCTTCTATAATGAAAGTTTTAAATGAAACTACTTTTGTTCCATCGAGAGTTTTTTATATTAATGATACAAGAACTTCTCCATCAACTCTTATACCAGCTCCGTTAGCAGAACAATATATAACTGCTAGTTATCAAAACTTACCTTCTGCAGTTACATCATCAGTAAATTATTTTTCCTTCGCTGATATAGAGTTATCAGATTTGAGAACTTTTTCAGGTGATGTGCACCGAGTTAAGATTTATGCTAAAAGTGAAGGTTCTATTGGTGATTTCGAAAAGATATACGATTCTCCAATTGAGAGTTCTGAAATATTATTCGATGGTAGTGATAAAACTATGTTGGGTAATATGGGTTATCTACAGGATCAAAGTAGAATAAATAAATATTGGCAAATGAATGAGGGTACTTTTGGAAACGGGAGTTCAGTTACTTTAGATTATAATACAACTTATTTTATGGATTCGATGCAAATTTCTGGTTCTAATAGAGCCCACGAAAGAGAATTAAGAGTTCAACTCAAAGAAACAGGAAGTTTTGTAGCAGGTAATTCATATACAATTCGGGCAAATCTATATGGTATAAAGACAGAGAAGGTAAATATACAGGAAGATGTATTGTTGGATGGTGAGTTTAAGGTGTATACTTCAGGATCAGCATTTAATAAAGATACTACCGAGGGTTCTCAATGGGGAGTAGAAAAATTAAGTGTTCCTGATTTTCCAGACGGAGTTAATGAATATGATTTTGGTGTTGTTCAAGGAGATTTTTTAGCAGATAATACTGGACCTGGAGTAATTCAATTTAAAGTTCCATCTGGTAGATGGTATGTTTCTGATATTTCTGTAAAAGCATCAAGTGATACAGCATTTAATCCCGAGTATGTTAATGTTGTTGCTCCTATGCCAAAAACAAGATCAAGACCAGATAAGGTTAAGTTTTTAGTAGAATTTTATGATGTAAATAATAATATAGCAGATTCTGTTATATTTAGTGATTTCTTTACATTTGAGGGTGAAAATGTAAATATAGGTGGAACTGATAATATACTTAGTGGTTCTATGTTCATTGGAAATGCACTTGCAGCAGGTATAGAAATGGCAGGGGTGAGTTCTGCATATGTTCGTTCTATGGGTTATCTCGGATTTTCAAGTGGTAGTGGAAAAGGTGGTAATTCGGGTACAGGAGAAAATTCAGGATTTCTTATGTGGAGTGGTTCTGTTTTATCTGATAGCGGAGATAACTATTCTGGAGTCGGATTAGAATTAGTAGGTACAAGTGAAAGTTATTTTAGATTTAGAACTGATCCAAGTGAACTTGATATTAGGGCAAATGCATTTTTTGTTGGTAGTGAAACTTCACAATATATAAGTGGAAGTGGTGGTAATATAGAAATATCTTCATCTCAATTCCATTTAAGTGGTGGAAATGCTACCATGCAAGGAACTGTTTCAGCAACTGCCGGTGAAATTGGTGGATGGACAATAGAGAGTGGTAGATTAACCGCTGGAACTGGTAAGAGTGCTATTACAATGAGTGGAGTTGACCAAATATTTCAATTTGGTAGTGGTTCAACTTTTAATAAAGGTGATTTGGCTGGTGGTATTCGAATGGGTAGGGATACTGATGGTAAATATAAATTTGCTATTGGTACTTCAACTTCATATATAACCTTTGATGGTACTGAAATTAGTTTAAAATCGGATGAAGTTGATGTAACTGCTTCTTTGTTTAATGTTGATGTTGATGTTTTTAAATTAAGTGCAAATAATTTATTTATAAGTTCGAGTGAGGGTGGGTTTATATCTGCAGGTAATCCAAGACCAACAGGTATAGATGGTACAAATAAAGGATTTTGGGTACAAGGTAATAACGCAGGTGATAATAAAGTAAAAGTTTTAATTGGAGATGCAGATGGTAATCGTTTAACATTTGACGGTGATAATTTTGTAATGAGTGCATCAACTTTCTTTTTAGGAAGTTCTGGACAATATATAAGTGGTTCATTGGGTGATATAGAAATTAGTTCTTCTAATTTTCATTTAGATAATTCTGGTAATGTTATTATGTCGGGTAAAGTTACTGCCAATGAAGGTGCTATAGGTGGATTTACAATTACAGGTGATGCACTATCATCTACGAACTTTTTTATAAGTGGTAGTCCAACGGCCGGTGGTAATGATGATCCAACATATATGTTTATCAGTGCCTCTAATTTTAATGTAAAGGCAAGTGGTGATGTTACCGCATCAGCTTTATCATTAACTGGTGGAGATGTAGCGGGTTTAAAGGTGGAATCTGGTGTAATTTCGGTTGGTGAGATATTAAAATTAAAAGATAGTGGACAGATAACTGGTTCACAAGTATTATTTACTGGTGGTAAAGTTGGTGGATGGGAACTTGCAAGTACTATGTTGAAGAGTACTGATGGTAATATACGATTAAATTCAAATGCTAAAAAAATAACCATAAATAGTCATACATTTGGTAATTCAGGAATACAATTAGATTATAATGCTGGAACACCAAGATTTTATGTAGGAGATGGTTCTAATGATTATTTGACCTATACTCATGGAACTGGTGTAGATATAAAAACAGCCGTTTTCAAACTTGATACTGCACAATTTGATATAGATAGTTCAACGAATAGTGGTAAGATGTCTATGGGTTCAACACCACCCACAGCTTACAATAGTGGAACTGGTATTTACATGGATGGAACTGGTAAACTTTTAGTTGGTAATTCAAGTGGAGATAGAATACAATTTGATGGTAGTGATTTCACAGTAAAAGTTGGTTCATTAGAATTAGATGCTACTAATATAGAAATATCTTCAACTCAAGCTTCTATGAGTCTTGGTGAAGGTAAAATAATTTTAAGTGGTTCTCAGGGTGGTGTAATTAAACTTGGGGAAGATAATGATAATTTAACATTAACCGAAGGAAATGGAATATTCTTATCTGGATCTGGTGAATTTAAGATGGGAGATGCAGATGGTGGTATTAGGTTTGTAAATGATTCTTTTTCTATAACTGGATCAGATGTAAGTATTAATGTTACTCAATTTAATGTAAGTGCAAGTGGATTTACACTTTCTTCACCACAGGCTTCAATGTCTCTTGGAAATAATAAGGAAATATTACTTCATGCTACGGGAGGAAGTAATAGTGTTCCAATTTTTAAATTAGATGGTGGTGAGATATCTGCATCAGAGTTTTTTGTTGATGCTCAAGGTCAAATAACAGCAAGTGCTGGTCTAATAGGTGGATTTGAATTAGCATCAACTCAAATTAATTCTTCAAATGATAATTTAATATTAAAATCAAGTGGTCAAATAACTGGTTCGAGTGTTTTATTAGATGGTGGAAAAGTCGGTGGTTGGACAATTACAGCAAATCAATTAGAGGCTAATAATATTAAAATAAATGCAGCAGTGGGATACATTGAAGCTGGTGATTTAACTAATGTCGATGATACTGCAGATTCATCAACAGGTTTCTTTGTAAATAAAGACGGAGAAATATTACTCAAAGCAGGAACTACGGCAAATAAAAATTATTTAAAATTCAAAGATGGTACTTTAGATATAAATACCGATAAGGCCCATATAAGTGGTAGTGAAATAACTTTAAAAACACCTGATTTTTATCTCGGTGATTTAAACAATTACATAAGTGGTAGTGGTGGTAATTTAGCAATTTATAGCACTGGTAATACAACATTAAGTGGTAGTTCCATTACATTAAAGACACCTGATTTCTATCTTGGTGATAGTTCAAATTATGTAAGTGGAAGTGGTGGAAACTTAGCAATTTATAGTACTGGTAATACTACTCTTAGTGGAAGTTCTGTTAAAATTAAAACACCCGATTTTTATTTTGGTGATAGTTCAGTTTTCCTAAGTGGTAGTGGTGGAGATTTAGCAATAGGAGCATCTAATTTTTCTGTGGATTCGAGTGGGAACTTAACTCTTGGTGATACAAGTAATGAACACATTTATATAGCAAATGGTTCGGATTTATTATTTAAGAATAGTTCAACTATTATGGCAGAACTTGATGGGACAACTTGGACGTTAGGTGGAGCCACAGGAGCAACAGATGATTCTATTAAATTGTCTGCAGGTGGTGGTGTACAAATATATGATAGTTCTACAGATTATGCAAGTATAACATCTACTGGATTTGATGTAATAGAGGGTGGAACTAATGTCGCACATTTTGGTTCTATAAGTAGAGTTGGTGATGTTGCCAATGAACATATGTCAATGAGTAGTGATGGAATGCATATTAAAGATGGTTCAACTACACGAGCATTATTTACTGGTGGTGGTGCAACACTTGGTGTAACAAGTGGACCTCATATATCTGCATCAACGGCCGATGTTACTATTTTTCAATCATCAGATGATTATTTAAAAATTGACTCTGATAGTGTTGATATTTACGCTGGTGGAAACCTTCAAGGTACATTCGCCGCAACAACAAAAATCGGAACAACAGCTGACTTTTTAGAATTGGATTCCACGAGTATTGATTTTATGAGAAATACCAGCACAAGTGTAATGAATTTGACTGATACAGCATTCAGATTAGGTGATAGTTCTAATGAACATATTATAGTTGATACTGATGGATTGGTGATAAAAGACAGTTCTACTGTTAGAGGTAAGTTTACTGCGGGTGGAGCAACAATAGGAGTTACATCAGAACCACACATTTCCGCATCAACTTCTGATATTACGATATATGGAAACGATACTACTGATTATTTGAAATTAAGTAGTGGTGATATTTCAATGTACACCAATAGTGTTAAGGGTGTTCATATAATTGATAGTAAGATGAGTCTTGGTCCCGCAGCAAACGCCTCAGCAACACTTGGTGCAGTGATAGGTAATATACATTTGGCCAGTACAGGAGCCTATGTCTATGGTAATGCAACGAATACTTTCACGGCAATTACTTCTGCTGGAATGGAAACAACATTGGCAGGAACAAAAGTTGCAATATTTGGTTCAACAACTGCTATTGGTGGGGCATCTGCAGTAACAACTACGAGTACTGATAAGGTTGTTAGGATAGATACTAATGGAATAAAACTTTATTTTGATTCTAATAACTATACACAAATAGATTCAAATAGTTTAGATATTGTTCTTGGTGGTCAAACTTCTGCATCGTTTGGAACAACAACTACGATAGGTCCAACTGGTGGTAAGCACGTTTCAATAACTTCATCTGGAATAGCATTAAAAGTTGCATCAACAACTTATGGTACTTTTGCTGAAACTGTAACTGTTGGTAATACAAGTGATGCTTATATGACTTTGGATGGCACTAACTTTAAGATGTACGATGGGGGTGGTGCACAGAAAGTAAATATAAACGCAACAAGAACTACATTGGGTGGTGCAGATAACGCCACCGATGACACAATTATTTTAACTCCTGGTAGTGGAGTAAAAATTTATGATAATTCAACTAATTATGTATCCATTGATTCAGATAGTTTTGATGTTATTCTCGCAGGTCAAACTTCTGCATCATTTGGTGCAACCACAACTATTGGTCCAACTGGTGGTAGACACGTAAAAATAGATTCTGGTGGAGTAACTACACAATTTGATTCCAATAATTATTCTAAAATGGATTCTGATAGTTTAGACATAGTACTTAAAGGTCAAACTTCTGCATCGTTTGGAACAACAACTACGATAGGTCCAACTGGTGGTAGACACATTGCGATAGATTCAAGTGATGTTAAAGTTAAATTTGATTCTAATAACTATTCACGAATGGATTCGGATAGTTTAGATGTTGTTCTTGGTGGCCAAATTTCTGCATCATTTGGAACTACAACAACTATTGGACCAACTTCAGGAAATCATGTTAAGATAGATGCAAACGCAATTAGTATAAAAACAGATCCAAATACTACTGTTTTATCTGCTTCAGCAGCCGGTTTGGAAATGGCTGGAACTATACAAGCAAGTGGTGGTACTATTGGTGGGGCCACAATAACATCCGATAAATTAGCATATTCACCATATTGGGCAATATCAGCATCCGCCGCAACTGCCGATCCAGTATCATTTATATCATCAAGTGCGTTTAAAGTTTCCGCGGGTGGTAATATAACAGGTTCTCAAGTATTATTTACTGGCGGTAAAATTGCTGGATTTGAATTATCAGGAAATACTCTTACTGCGACATATTTTACATTAGATGCTAGTGGTAAATCTATTACTCTTGGTAATACAGCCACAGATGATGTTTTTATTGTAGATGCAGATACTGGTATTCAATTGGGACATAATACATTTTCAAGTGCACCATTTAGTGTAACTAAAGCTGGTGTATTAAAAGCTGAATCTGGGACGATTGGTGGTTGGAATATTGATAGTTCAAAAATATATTCTACAAATTTAAATATACATTCTACTGGTATAATAGAAACTGGTGATTTTGCAAGTGGAGTTAAAGGTTGGAGACTTGATTCTGCAAACAATGGTCAAGCAGAATTTGAAAATGTAACAATACGTGGAACATTATCTACGGCTGTATTTGAAAAAGAATCTGTAAATGCAGTTGGTGGTCAATTATATATAGCAAATTCAACATCACTAACTGGTTCACAACATATATCGGCAAGTGCAACTACAATGAGTGTTGTAAATGTTGGTGGATTTACAGGAAGTTACAGTGGTATTGGTGCTGAAATTATAACGGCAAAGAAATTAACAACTACTGGTTTTTCAACAGAATATATGTTAGTACAAAGTGCATCTCGTAATGTCCCATCAAGTGATTCAGATTTTAGTGGAAAACTTTATGTTGTTAGAGGATATAGAAGTGGTAGTTCTGATATTGATTATGTTGGTGAAAATGCAGATGTTTCACATTCTTATGCTCCTGGACAAGTATTTGCATCAACAGGAACAAGTGGAAGTGGATATGTAAGGATAAATGCAAATCCAAGTGATACATCAACACCTTACATTGATATTGTAGAGAGAACAGGTAGTGGTGTTTATGATGTAGAATTAAAGGCAAGACTTGGTGATTTAAGTGGTTTGAGTTCTACAAGATTACATGGAACAAACCCAGCACACGCGGGTTTCGGATTATATAGTCAAAATGTATTTTTAGAAGGTGGTATAAATGCCAATACGGGTTCTATTGGTGGTATAAAAATGCAATCAAGTAAATTGTATACTGGAACAGGAACTTTTCAAAATGCAAATACAGGATTTTATTTAGATAGCAGTGCGAATTTTAGTTTAGGGGATAATTTTTCAGTTGATGCCAGTGCAAATGTAACGATTGGTGATACAAGTGCTGAACACATCTATATAGCAGATGGTTCAGATTTAGTATTTAAGAATTCTTCAACTGTAATGGCAGAACTTGATGGAACGACTTGGACATTAGGTGGGGCTACAGGAACAACTGATGATTCTGTTGTATTGTCGTCTGGTGGTGGTGTCACTTTATATGATAGTTCAACTTATTATGCCGTAGTTGATAGCGATGGACTTAAAACTTATGCTGATGGAACTAAAATGGGAGAATTTGGTACTACGGTTTATGTTGGTGACCAATCTAATGAACATATAAAACTTTCGAGTACTGGTTTAGAAGTAAAAGATAATACAACTGTTAGAGGATTATTTTCGGCCGGTGGAGTTAGTATCGGAGTAGATACAGGACCACATATTTCCGCATCTACAAGTGATATATATATAAAACAATCATCAACTGATTACTTAAAAATAGATTCAGATAGTATAGATATTTACACAGGAGGTGCACTTTCTGCATCATTTGCTAAGGGTGGTGTTTGGTTGGGACCACTTTCTGGACCTCACATTTCTGCATCCAGAAGTGATATATATGTTAAACAATCTGCAAATGATTATTTAAAAATTGACTCGGATAGTGTAGATATATATTTAGGAGGTGCACTTTCTGCATCATTTGGACCAACTACTTATATTGGACCATCTTCTGGACAACACGTTAAAATAGATTCGGATGGTGTAACAACACAATTTGATTCTAATAACTATTCCAAACTTGACTCGGATAGTTTAGATATTGTTCTTGGTGGACAAACATCAGCATCATTTGGTGCAACTACTACAATTGGATCTCCGATAGGAAAACATATTAGAATAGATTCAGGTGGAGTTTATGTATCTGGTAGTGTTGGAAATTATACAAAAATGGATTCTGATAGTTTTGATGTTTATTTAAATAGTCAATTATCTGCATCATTTGGTACTACTACAACAATAGGTCCCACGGGCGGTAAACACGTTTCAATAACTTCATCTGGATTAGCATTAAAAGTTGGTTCAACAGAATATGGTAAGTTTGCTGAAACCGTAACTATTGGAAATACAAGTGATGCATATATGACATTAAATTCTGGTGAACTTGCAATGTTTGATGAAGAGGCTACACAACTTGTTACACTTAATACTGGAAGATTGACTTTAGGTGGAACTGATGGTAATACTGATGATTCAATTGTTTTAACGGCAGGTAGTGGAGTTGCTGTATATGAATCTTCCACTAATTATACAGATGTTACTTCAGCCGGATTACGAGTTTATCACGGTGGACAATTATCCGCATCATTTGGTACAACAACACATATAGGACCCACAGGTGGAAGTCATGTTTTAATAGATTCAAGTGGTGTAACGACTAAATTTGATTCTAATAACTATTCAAAAATGGATTCTGATAGTTTAGACATTGTATTAGCAGGACAAACATCTGCTTCGTTTGGAACAACCACAACTATTGGCCCAACTGGTGGTAGACACGTAAAAATAGATTCTGGTGGAGTAACTGTACAATTTGATTCTAATAATTATTCCAAAATAGATTCCGATAGTTTAGATATATATGCAGGTGGTACAAAAATGTCTGAATTTGGTACTACGGTTTATGTAGGAGATCAATCTAACGAACACGTTAAACTTTCAAGTACTGGATTAGAACTTAAAGATAATACAACTGTCAGAGGATTATTTACGGGAGGTGGAATTACACTTGGAGTTACATCTGGACCACATATTTCCGCATCTACTACTGATATTTACATAAAACAATCTTCAGATGATTATTTAAAAATTGACTCTGATAGTGTTGATATCTATGCAGGTGGAAACCTTCAAGGTACATTCGCCGCTACAACAAAAATCGGAACAACAGCTGACTTTTTAGAATTAGATTCCACAAGTATTGATTTTATGAGAAATACTTCAACAAGTGTTATGAACTTAACAGATTCGGCATTTAGATTGGGAGATAGTTCTGCTGAACATATTATAGTTGATACGAGTGGACTAACAATAAAAGATAGTTCTACTGTCAGGGGTAAGTTTGTTGCTGGTGGTGCAACAATAGGAGTTACATCTGGTCCCCATATATCTGCATCTACTACTGATATTCACATAAAACAATCTTCAGATGATTATTTAAAAATAGATTCAGATAGTGTTGATATTTATGCTGGTGGAAACTTACAAGGTACATTTGCAGCAATAACAAAAATTGGAACAACGGCAGATTATTTAGAATTAGATTCTACAAGTATTGATTTTATGAGGAATACCAGTACAAGTGTAATGAATTTGACTGATACAGCATTCAGATTAGGTGATAGTTCTGCTGAACACATTATAGTTGATACGAGTGGACTAACAATAAAAGACAGTTCTACAGTTAGAGGTAAATTTACTGCGGGCGGGGCAACTATCGGTGTAACATCAGAACCACATATTTCTGCATCAACTTCTGATATTACGATATATGGAGATGATACTACTGATTATTTAACACTGAGTAGTGGTAATATTTCAATGTACACCGAGGGTGTTAGAGGCGTACATATAATTGATGATAAGATAAGTTTAGGACCAATTGCAAACGCAAGTGCGACACTTGGTGCGGTAATAGGTAATATACATTTAGCATCAACAGGAGCTTATATTTATGGAAATGCTGCAACAACATTTGCATCTCTTACTTCAGCGGGATTAGAATTCACAGAAGCTGGAACAAAGAAAGCAATATTTGGTTCAATAACCGCAATAGGTGGAGCATCTGCAGTAACAACTATAAGTACTGATAAAGTTGTTAGAATCGATAGTACTGGAATAAAACTTTATTATGATTCTAACAATTATACACAAGTAGATTCTAATAGTTTTAATATTATTTCTGGTGGACATACATCAGCTTCGTTTGGGGCAACTACAACAATAGGACCAAAAAGTGGAAGTCATGTCAAAATAGATTCTGGTGGTGTAACCACTTATTTTGATTCCAGTAATTATTCTAAAATGGATTCGGATAGTTTAGATATTATTCTTGGTGGAGAAACATCTGCATCTTTTGGTACAACTACAACTATTGGTCCAACTGGTGGAAGTCATGTACTTATTGATTCTTCACAGATTGCTATAAAACGAGGAGATGTAACTTTCCTATCTGCATCTGCAGCAGGATTGGAAATGAGTGGTTCTATAAAGGCGTCTGATGGTACTATTGGTGGATGGACTATTGGTAGTTCAACCTTAACAGGAACAAACACAACTTTGGCAAGTAGTGGTAATTTAACTCTTGGTGATAATACTAATGATATTGTAAGATTATCAGCTGATGATGGTACTTACAGATTATGGACAGGACACGCAACTGCTGCCTCTGCTCCGTTTAGAGTTTCAAAGCTTGGTGTATTAACTGCCGCAGGAGCTGTAATAGATGGGGAGATATCAATCACAAGTGGTGATTTAGCTGGAGTTGATGCTACTACTATTAGTGGTTCAGCAAATAAATTTTCAGCTTCATTGGCATTGGCTTCACAATCAATGGCAACTCAAGTAAAATTGAGTTCAACCGGAATGACTTTGCAAGATGCAAGTTCTAATACTTTAGCATCTTATGGTGCTACAGTAACAATAGGACAGGATGCTAATGATAAATCTCGTATGTATATGGATTCGGATTCAGTTGATTTAATTGTAGATGCGGGTGGAACTGATACAATTTATGCTTCTTTTGGTGCAACGACAACAGTTGGTGTAACAGGTAACAATGAATATGTAAATATTGATAGTGATGGTGTAAAAGTTTATGGTGGAAGTGCAACAACTTTTGCTCAAGTAGATGCAGATAGTTTTAATATTATTTCGGGTGGACATACATCTGCATCATTTGGAGCAACCACAACGATAGGACCAACAAGTGGAAGTCATGTTTTAATCGATGGTAGTGGATTATCTATTAAAAGTGGAGGTGTAACTTTCCTATCTGCATCTGCGTCAGGATTGGATATGAGTGGTTCTATAAAGGCAACTTCTGGAACAATAGGTGGATTTGCTATAGACGGCACATCCATAATCGCAGATAGTAATAAAGTTATTATGACAACTGCAGGAGAAAATGTTTCGGCATTATCTGGAATGGGATTAAGTGGAAGTTTAATAGCTGCTAAAGAAGGTATATTTGGAGTACCTTCACGATATTGGAGATTTGAAACCGGAGTTCTAACATCAAGGTCGGGTTCAACCGCCAATGGTATTAGAATGAAATCTGAAGATGCAACAATAAGGATTGGTGCAGAAACTGGTACTATGTCCATGACAAATAAAACTGGTGTATTTATGTCTGGTTCTGGAACATTTAGAGTCGGTGACCCAGACGGAGAAAGACTATCATACGATGGTTCAAATTTTGTAGTAAGTTCTTCTGCATTTTTATTAGGCAATTCGACAACTTTTGTAAGTGGTTCGTTAGGTGATTTTCGTATTGGTACGAGGATTGTTGATAGAGATAATACATTTTTAACTAGCTCTGCAGCAACTGCAAGTCTGACCGGTGCTACTGTCGAAGAAGATCGTACATGGTTATTTAATTCCGGTAGTGTCATGACTCGATCTGGTAGATTAGAAAACATGACTGTGAGATATAAAGTTATAGATGATGGGACTGCAACTGGTACAATACGAATTTACAAAAATGGAGTTCTTGTTGATGAGCCGGCTGTTCATGACTCACTCCCAGGTCTGGGTGCTGTCACTGCTTCCATTTCACTTACTGGTTCTGTAGCTACTTATGGCGGCGGAGATGACTGGTCTATTATGTTTAATGCGAGAGCAAGAGATGTCGGGGGTGTTGATCAAATAATTTATGATGATAGTTTTAGATTTGATGTAACTTCAAGTTTTGATGATGCTATGTTATTCGATTCATCTCAAGGATTAATAGCTATTGGTAGCGCGAGTTTTGGAGAAACTGGCATTCAATTACAAGCTAATCCAACTTCTACAGATGGTAGTAAATTTTATGTAGGTAAAAAGGGTGGTGCACATTTAAAGTTTGAGAATGATTCAATTGAAATTAGTTCATCAAACTTTTATTTAGGTGGAGGTGGTCAGTTTCTAAGTGGCTCAAATGGTAACATAGAAATTAGTTCTTCTAATTTTCATCTTACTAATGCAGGTGATGTTACAATGCAGGGAAAGGTTACTGCTACAAGTGGTGAAATTGGTGGATATACAATTGGAACAGGTAAATTAACAGTAGGAGATAGTCCTGGTATAAATATAAGTGGTAGTGGTGTTATATTTGCTGGAGATATTACTAATCCAGGTAATCAAGCTGCTACATATTTAGGTGTATTAAGGGAGAATTCGATCAATGGAGTATCTGCTTCTTTATTTACTGGTGTGGTGGCTGATCGTGGAGGGAAATCATATTCAGAAATGAAAATACAGAAAATGGATAGCTTTGTCCATCAAGGTTATCAGATGTCAGCCGGTAATTATTTCAAAATGGTAAGCGGAGAACCACACTTTAGAATAGGAAATAGTTATCCATATTTTAATTTTAATGGTAGTGATCAGGCAATTACGATATCAGGTTCTGGTTTTAAAATACATTTAGAAGATGGTGCTAATGATTTTGTTTTAAGTAGTAGTGCTGATACAAGTAGATTTCAAATAACAACACCACAATTCTTTTTTGGCGAGTCATCACAATACATAAGTGGTTCTAATGGTAATCTTGAAATAAGTTCATCCAATTTCTTTGTAAAATCTACTGGTGATGTTACAATGGCTGGAACAGTTACAGCAACTGCTGGAAAAATAGGTGATTGGGTAATTACTGGTTCAAATATGGAATCAGATACAGATTTTTATAGAGGTATTAAATTTAAACCATCAGATAGAGTGGTTGGATACGGAAGTACAGCACATACAAAACAGACTGTATCTGGTTCGTTTAGTTTTGGAGTCTTACCAGCACCTCCAGGTGGTGGTGGTGGATTTTTTCAATAAAAAATAAATGAAAAATTTATTAATATATATATAAACAAGGAGTTTTAAAATGGCAAATTTACCATTTAAAATAAATATAGAAACCGAGGGTGGTTTTGTACGTTCATATGCTACTGCAAGTTTTGCACAAACTACTGAGGCTGGAATTAGTGGATCTACAATTCTGGGAAGAATTAATGCTATGCCTTCTTATTCTTATAGTTCAAATGACACTATAGGAACATTATACACTGCAGAGGGTACAGAGTTTTCAGCCAGCCTAAACAAATGGGTATCTGCTTCATACATAGGTGGAAGTAGTACAGGAAATACAGATACAGGTTCAATTACATTCCATCATACAGATACAGAAGATACAGCTGATAGATTAAAACGATATAGATTTTTTGGTGATAAAGTATGCAATGTTCTTGGATTACCAGCACGTCATTGGATATATCCAGTTAATTTTCAATTGTCAGATGCAGCCGGTGTACCAAATTATTTTTCTGGGGATGTATCTGCAGATACTTTGAATATTGCAAGTAGTTTTAATATGTCACCAATGGCCACATCCACAGGAAATATCAGACTTGATGCCACATCAGGAAGTAATGATGTGTTTTTCTTAGTTTCAAGTGGATCAGGTCTCTCTCAAAAAAATATGATACAAATAGGATATGATACAGATGATGATAAGTATGTTATACGGGGTGGAACTGGAGAAAGTAGTCAAGAGGCTTCTATTGAAGGTTTTGATAATATAGAAGCAGATAGTTTCGCTTCAAAGTATTACAGAAATACACCTGGTGGGAACAGTTGGATTAACTTCGGAACCCAGAATGACATTTTGTTTCGTACCAATGGGGATGATTATTTCTTTGTCGAATACGTTAACTCCGCCCCATCTTATCGGGTTAGGGTTGGCGACGGAGGTCAAAATGGCTGGGAAGAGGGAGTCAAATGTGATTTCCTTGTACAGGCATCAGGATCTGATAATGATATGAACTACATGCTTTATTGTAAGGGTGAAGAAGATGAGGGGTTTGTTGGAATACGAGAACGAAGTCCAACTTATCCACTTGAAGTTTCCCAGCATGTTTCAAATATATCTATATACGCAGAATATGATATAGCAGCTTATTCGGATGTCAGAGTCAAAACAGATATAGAAACTATTACTGAACCATTAGATAAAGTATTAAAATTAAGAGGTGTTACTTTTAGAAGAACTGATAAGAGTGCAAGTGATAGAGTAATGATGGGATTAATTGCACAAGAAACCGAACCTATTGTGCCTGAAGTTGTTGTTACGAATGAAAATCCAAAAAGTGAAAAACGGTATGGTCATAAATCAATATCGTATGGAAACCTTGCAGGGTTATTAATAGAGGCAATAAAAGAACAACAAGAACAAATAGAAGAATTAAAACAGCAAGTAAAGGAGATAAAAGATGCCAACCACGGGTGATGTATTGTTGTTAGCTAAATTGGGTAGAGCGGTTGGATCGAGTGTTAATTATACTACTGAAACAAAATTAGCTGCAGATGGTAGAGGTTCAACTGGAACAGAAACTAAAATGAGTCAATTTGATGCTGATGTTATTAGTAATGTAACATCAACTAGCAACTCTGGTATTGGGAATCGAACGGCTACTATGAATTTTTCAGGTCAAGGTAGTTTATTTTTGTCACGAATAGCAAATAGATTTCAAAATTTTACTTGGTCTGAATACAGCGATAATTATTCCGTATTAAGTATTTCAAGCAACCAAGATTATACAGCAGCTTATGCTGTTGTTTTGGGACCACCCGTTAGTGATACTATCACAGTTCGTTGTAAGTTTCATGAGGCAGGATTCAGTGATGGATTTAATGATCATGTTTCAAATTATAATACTAACGTTTCATTTAACCACTCATATGAGGGATGTTGTTTTACGGCAGGAACACAAGTATGGATGGTAGATGGTTCGTATAAAAATATTGAAAATATACAAGTTGATGAAGTTATTAAAGGTACTTTAGGAAACAGATTACTATATGGATTTAATGGTGGTGATGCTTTTTTTACACCAGAACACCCATTTATGACAACCGAAGGTTGGAAAGCCGTAAGTCCAGAAGCAACTATAAGTGAAAGTATTGAGGGATTTGATTCACTTTCTGATATAGGTCGATTAGAAATAAATGATGTTATTTTGGGTAGTAGTAATGTTACAATTAATAGTATAGTTAGTTCATCGGCAAATTCTTCATTAGAGTTGTATAATTTCAATGTAGATGGAGATAATACATATTATGCCGACAATTATGTAGTTCATAATAAATGTTTTGTCGGTGATACATTAATTACAATGTGGGATGAAACGTATAAATCCATTGAGGAAATACAAGTTGGTGATAAAGTATTCACTCAACTTGGAAATGAAGAAGTTCTTGAGATATTTTCACCAGTACATGATAATATATTAGAATACACTTTTAGTGATGGAACAAAAACAAAAAATACATCAGACCATCCATATTATGTGGTTGATAAGGGTTGGTGTTCTAATGTACCAGAATTAACCAATAAAAGATATGATATTGTTACTAATGAATTTGTTTGTGGTGATATTTGTGTGGATGATAGTGATGAACAAATTGAATTAGTTAATATAGAAAAATTGGATGGAGAATTTCAAACTTATACTTTCTCTGTAAATAGTAAAACCTATTATGCAAATAAAATATTAGTTCATTCGGAAATTTAGATGTTTATTTTGGAGGCGGCTATTTAATGCACAACGTACACGGAAAATAGTTATGAGTTATGATGTTTATTACGCCACAGGAGGTGGTTCGATGGTTTATGGTGGTAGTGATGTTTGGGTTAATAATTGGTTAAAAGAGGTAGCACCTCATTTAGACCATCCAAGTAAATTACTAATTCATCGCCGTAGACCAGAAAATATAAAAGTTGAATATGATAGTCCAATAGAGATTGTTTGGCAAGGATATGATCCTCGTGGATTTGAAGAAACAATAAAAAATGCAAGAAAGATTCATATCCTACACGGATATTATACACCACATAAAGTAATAGAGGAAAATAAAGATAAAATAGAATCTTTATGTGTTCATGTATCATTAGATTTATCATTAAAGGCTGGGTTTGATTTAGGATTAAAAAACTTTTTACATTTCTCTGCAGTTCCAGAGTGGGAAAAGAAAGTAGTTAAATGGTCAAAGAAGGTAGTTTGGATTGGTACAGATAAAATACCATTACATGATAAATTTGATATAATAGATATACCAAATTACTATGAGTTTACACAAAATAATAAAACTTCTATGAATAATAGAGTGGGATTCGCTTCTCGCTGTGAAACTCGTAAATCACCACATTTTTTAGATGGAATAGATTCAATGGCATTTACGGATGTAAATGACTTTAAGTGGTGGAAGAAAAATCTTAATTTAAAGTTTGATAAAACAAAAGTACATCAATTTAATTATAATAATTTACATAGATTCTTTAATAGAGATGATTGGGGAATAAGTCATTCGTGTTTTTTAAATGAACCATTCGGTTACTCTATATTCCAAGCATTAGATTATGGTAAATTACCTATATTACAAAAAGATTGGCTGATAAACTATGAATACCCATTCAGAGCATTTGATAAGAAAGAATTTGATGAACAAATAGATAATATATCAGAGTTATCAGAGAAAGAAAGACAAGATTACTTAGATGGTCTGAGAGATTATTGTAGACAGTATGATAACAAAGAAGAATGGATTAAACGATATTTAGAAATATATAATGAGTAGTATATATTGATCCGGGATACAACATAAAGTGTTAACTTTATATATCGCGCAGAAAACTCAAATACACAAGTTTCTTGCGACTTAATATTTATTAATGAAACACCACGACACGACACGCGTATAGGACGATAATCGTCTTTTCATGCGTATCTTTTTTGGAGAAATTTTTTGGCAACACCAACGGCAGGAAGTAAATTATCATTAGGAAAACTCGGCAGAACAACCGCCGTGGATAATTCCAATTATACTTCTAAAACGAGTTTGAATAGTTGTGCCAGAGATAGTTCAACCGGTAAGGCAAGTCTTGGTGATTTTTATATAAGTGAGGTTGTTAATAGTTTAGATGGTTATCCTTATGTGGATGAACAAACTAATGAAATTTATACAATGACCTTTACTAATGCAAATTCATTATTTGCATCTCGTATAGCGGCAAGAGCTGATAATTTCACTTGGACTACCAGTAATGCATCACTATTTAATATGTCTGGCACTCAAGATGTTACTACTCAATATAATGCAGGAGCAATATCAGATGCATCTACACCAGGCACGATGGAAAGTACTTTAGTTACAGACGGAGAGTTTAGTAATTGGACTGGTACTGCAGCACTTGATGATTGGACAGAGAGTGGCACAATATTGAAAAATGATAGTGGAGCAACTGGTAGTGCGGTTCAATTCCGAACAGATGGGGCATATATTGAACAATCATTTACTGTAAAAGGAAACTCTACTTATCAAATCAGTGCACTCGCCACAACATCAAATGGAACGGATGGCCAGATAAATTTATATCTTAGTGGTAGTCAAAATCAATTAACAAGAAATGCAATTGCTGGAGAACAAGGAGAATGGTATCATTTTCGTGATGATTTTTATACAAGTGGTTCTTCAAATGTGAATCAAACATTTAAATTAAAATTTACCGCGGCCATTTCAAATAATATATATCCATCAATAGACTCGGTAAAGTTTCAAAGATGGGAAGGTGCAAACATGGGTGATACAAATGTAACTATTACAGGAAAGTATCATGATGATGGACAGAGTGATGGATTTAATGATCATGCGACAAGATATAATACTGCAGTAAGTAAAGTAGTTGAAATACAAGATACTTATGCAGGACAATCAATAGCCTGTTTCTTACCAGGAACTATGATACAAATGGCAGATGGAAGTGAACAGGATATTGAAGATATAAATGTTGGTGATGAAGTTTTATCGGTTGTTATACCAAATTTACCAGATGAAGATTTGGGATATAGTGCATGGAAACCATTTCAAGTGCAACAGTTGAACATATTTTTTATGATTATATGGATGGTTATTGGGATATAAATGATGGATTGGTAAAAGTAACTTCAGAACATGATTTTTGGACTTATACTGGAGAAAAATGGGAATGGTGTACACCAAAACAACTTTCAGTAGGTAATAAGGTATTAGATTATCAAGGAAATTTAATAGAAATAATATCACTTGAAAATGTAGAAGGTGAAGTTGAAGTTGTAAATTTTGACGTAGAACCATTAGATATTTATTTCGCAGGTGGAGTGTTGGTTCACAATAAAGGAGCGAGTTCTGAACCATAAATAATATGATTTGAGAATTTTTTTAACTATTTATTTAAGGATAATTAAAGGTTTTATATGTCAATACTAAATCGTGGTTGGATTTACGATTCAATAACAAGAAATCAAGATTCAGGTTCAGTATCATATAGATGGACACATGGTGCCAACGACACTTATATGGGAAGTGGAATTATGTATTTTTCCATTCCATATTTTCTAAAGGCACAAGTTTGTGTTTGTCTTGGTAGTGGGGGTGGATATGTGCCAAGATTGATGGTTGATTGTGTTCATGAATTAAATGAAACTCATATGTATGGTGAAGATAAATATGGTGAAGTTTATGTGGTAGATGCAACTAATAGTGTAAATGGTGAAGTGGATTGGTCTGATGAAGATAGTTTTTTGAGAACACAATTTAATCCACGATTTTTAAACACTACTACTGAAGATGCATTTTATAACTTTTTTGTTAAGAGAGATGTAAAGATAGATTATTTACATATAGATGCAGATCATACATATAAAGGATGTAAACTTGATTTTGATTTATACTCTACCATAATGAATGAGAACGGAATTATATCAATACACGATACAGATGAGAAATATTGGGAAAGTTTTGATACATACGAAGGTGAACTACACGGTGTATGTACAGGTCCAAGTGAAGTTGTAAAAGAAGTTAGTGAAGAATGGGAAGTATTTAATTTGTTTGACTATAAAGAAAAATCTGAAAAGTTAACTTCATCAGGTCTAACTTTGTTGAGGAGAAAAAATGTTTAAATTGACAAAGTTTACAAAAGAAGAAAAAAAGGAAATTAAAAAAAAATATAAGGAATGGGATGAGATTGAAAATGAAATTTGGGTAGAAGATGAGATTAAAGATCATTTAAACCCATATATTAAGAAAAAATTAAAATTATATCCTTTTGTTAAAAAACATTCTGAGATTATATGGTTAATAATAAAATTAAAAGATTTTGAATTACATACAAGTGAATGGATTGAGAGGAAGATAAAAGAAAATAATACAGTAGAATTTGAAAATTTTAGTGATGAAGTTTTACAGAGAATACTTTTAGAAGAATGTGAAAAACATACTTCACCCTTTATTGAAGAAGAAATAAAAAAAGGTGGAATAAAAACATTTAAAGAAGAACTTGATCTGCGGATTATTTTAGAAGAATGTGAAAAACATACTTCTTCATTTATTGAAAAAGAAATTATTAAATTAAAAGATAAAGGAGAAATAAATACAGCCAAGGAAGAATTACAACAGAGAATTTGGTTTGAAGAATATGAAAAGGAGTTAAAAAATAAAGTAGAACCAGTTTATGATGATGGTGAGATGTTTGAAAAAAAATCTCTTGCAGGATTAGACGAAATTAACTGGTTTAAGAAAAAATTAAATGAAGTTGGTAAAGGTTTTTGTTTAGCAAAATGGAATCAAGTTAGTATTCTTTTACAGACTGGTATGACACATTCTTGTCACCACCCGATACCACATAAAATACCACTTTCTGAATTGGAAGCAAATCCCACTGCATTACATAATACAAACTTTAAAAAAGAACAACGAAAACAAATGTTGAATAATCAAAGACCACCTGAATGTGAATATTGTTGGAATGTAGAGGATTTGAATGAAGATTCTTTTTCGGATAGACATTTTAAAAGTGCAGAAAGTTGGGCATATCCTGATTTTGATAAAATTAAGAATTCTGATTGGAAAGAGGATACTAATCCACCTTATGTTGAGATTTCATTTTCTAATAAATGTAATATGAGATGTATGTATTGTGATGTAAAAAGTTCTTCACGGTGGCAAAGTGAAATTAAATCATTGGGTCCATATCCTACGCGTGGAAATTTTAATAATGTGGATTGGTTAGAAAATGAAGATATGATGCCAATTAATTATGGGGATCATAATCCATATACAGAGGCATTCATGAACTGGTGGCCAGACTTATATAAAGATTTACATACCTTTAGAATTACTGGTGGAGAACCACTTTTACATGACGAGACATTTAAAGTTTTAGATTATATTATAGAACATCACGAAGAAAATCCAAACTTACTTATGTCTATAAATTCAAATTGTTCTGTACCAGAAGATATTTTTGATAAGTTTATCGAAAAGATAAAAATAATTACCGATAATAAGATGGTTAAGGGTTTTGGTTTATATACAAGTATAGAGGCTGATGGAAGTCAAGCAGAATATATTAGAGATGGATTAAATGTAGATAGATTTTGGAAACATATAAATAAATTTTTAAAAGAGTGTGAAAAACCAGATATAACAATTATGGCAACATATAATATATTATCAATTTCAACATATGATAAAGTTATAGAAAAGGTATTTAATTTAAAACAAAAGTATTATAATGGAAAGAGGTATCGTGATTATGCTATTATATTGGACACTTCTTATTTGAGATATCCAGAATTTCACCAAGCTAGAATTATTTCAACCGAATGGATTGATAAGATAAAACAGGATCACAAATTAATGTTAGATTTTTCTGATGAGAAGTATATTCATATTAAAGGACATGGACATACAGGATATTATGATTTTGAAATAGAAAAATTTAGAAGATTAATTGATTGGATTGAAAGTCCACTTTCAGATATAAGTTGGTTATTACGAATGAGAAAGGATTTTGTGAAAATGATAATAGAATATGATAAAAGACGACAGAAAAATTTTTTGGATGTTTTTCCTGAATATCAATCATTTTTTGAAAATTGTAAAAAATATATATAATTTATGCGAAAAAAAATATCATCAAACGTAGAATTTGAATATAGTAATTGGATCCGTAGGGGGGTAGCTCCAAAAGATGAAGCGGAAACAATAGAATTTAAGTTGGCTATAAAAAAGTATTTAGATTTACGGAGTGATTATGTAGATAGAGAAATCAAACGAATGTTAGATGAGCGATTGATTAGAAATCCAATGGAACAATATAGGATGGCATTGAGACTTAGTTTTTTTGAAAAAAATGTTAAAAATAAAGAAAAGATTTTAAGTAAAGATGCATTTTGGGATTTGATGAGTGTAGATGGTCTTGAAAATATGCAAATTCTCAAGGAAGAATTGAATGATGTAGGTAAAGGTTTTTGTTTGGCAAAATGGAATCAAGTTAGTATTCTTCTTCAAACTGGCCAAACTCATTCTTGTCACCATCCAAGACCACACGTAGTTCCATTAGCAGAATTAGAAAATAATTCATCCGCATTACACAACACATATTTTAAGAAAATGCAAAGACAAACGATGTTAAAAGGTGGTCGTCCAGAAGAATGTGATTATTGTTGGAATGTAGAAGATGCCAACCCTAAGTCATTTAGTGATAGAATTATGAAAAGTGGTGAAGCATGGGCATTTTCATATTTTGATAAAATTAAAAATTCTGATTGGACAGAAAACACCGATCCATCATATGTAGAGGTTAGTTTTTCAAATCAATGTAATATGAGTTGTGGTTATTGTGATGTAAAGAGTAGTTCCAACTGGCAACATGAAATAGCAACAAAGGGACCTTACCCTACAAGTGGTATGTTTAATAATACAGAATGGATGGATAGAGAAGGAATTATGCCAATACCATTTTCACAGCCAAATCCATATAAGGATGCATTTTGGAAATGGTGGCCAGATTTGTATCCACAACTTCATACATTTAGGATTACTGGAGGTGAACCACTTTTACACAAAGATACATTTAAGGTTTTAGATTATATTATAGAAAATCCAAAGGAAAATCCAAGAATAGAATTGTCAGTAAATTCTAATTTTTCAGGACCACAAGATTTGATTGATGAATTTATTGATAAAGTTAAGTACCTTACAGATAACGATTTACTTTGGAACTTTACTTTATTTACGAGTATAGAATCTTGGGGAGCTCACGCGGAATATATGAGAGACGGTCTTGATACAAGTAGGTTTTGGAATAATATAGATATTTTTTTAACTAAGGTCGAAAAGGCCCAGGCAACTATAATGGCTACTTATAATCTCACAAGTGTTCCAACGTATCACGAGGTGATTAAGAAAGTATTTGAATTAAAAAAGAAACATTATAATGGGAAACGATATAGACACTATGCAATTATCTTGGACACTGCATATTTAAGACATCCCGAATTTTTACAAGTTCGTTTATTATCTACATATTGGATTGATAAAATACGAGAGGATGTAAGGTTAATGGAAAGTTTGGCGGAAGAAAAATATACTCATATCTATGGACATGGACATAGTGGATATTATGATTTTGAAAGAGAAAAGTTAAGACGAGTATTAGATTGGGTAAATTCTCCACTTGATGATGTTAAGTGGTTAATGAATACGAGAAGAGATTTTGCTTTATACATTGATGAGTTTGATAAAAGACGAGAAAAAAACTTCTTAGAAACTTTTCCTGAGATGAAAGATTTTTATTATTCGTGTAAGAAGTTAGTATGAATTTAGTTACAATTTGTGGTCATAATACCACAATGTTAAGACATATGTTGCAACACTACAAGGATTTTGTTGATGAAATCTATGTTGTTGTATATTTATCTTCAGACAAGGATAGGGTTTTATCAGAAGTTAAAGAAATTACAAAAGAGTTAAATATTGATATACACAAGACAACTATAGAAGAACCATTTAATTGGGAAAGAGTTACAGAGTTATATAATGAA
>LWDU01033305.1_pt1 | contig 26630 bp, 24 predicted proteins | sample 727161 | NCBI WGS metagenome assembly LWDU01 (sample SAMN04566230, study PRJNA314399) | hydrothermal vent metagenome | isolation source: deep sea hydrothermal plume seawater | place: Mexico: Gulf of California, Guaymas Basin | collected 2004-07-11
TTCACAGAGTCATCCCAGCAAGCACCCACCTCTATTACTTGATCCAAGTTTTTAAAGAACATAAAACCCCAGTGCCTCTCGACACAGAGCGATGGCATTATACGGCTGCACGCAGAGATAGCAAGGGTTTAAGAGCGATAATTGAAACTAAATCTCATCGATCTATCGGTGTTAAAAACCGGTTGCTGAATTTCATTGAAAATTGAGCAATTCAAAAGAAAAATACTGCTCTCCATATAAATATATTTGATTTAAAAAAGGCAGGCTATTCTTCGATTGTGGCTAAACCGGCTTTCCTCTTGCTTTTGAACAGTGAATTACCCTCTTCGTCTATATCATAACTAAATTCGATTTTTCCATCTGAAGTTGCTTGGTGCGCGATAACATGACCATTAGCTGTCACTGCCCCACTTTGAAGCTGTTGGCGTGCAGCTTTTCTGGAAGGAGCCATGCCTAAGTCAACTAGGATCGCTTCTGCATCTGGCTTCCCAGGATAGCTCTGTTGTGGGAAACCTGATAATTTAAGTTGAGCTTTTTCAGCAGAAGAAAAATCTAACAATTCATTTAGAAAAATCTTATGACTTAACTTTTTGGCAGCTTGTAGCTCATTTCTACCATGCACTAGAGCTGTAACTTCTTCGGCCAATATAGACTGCGCTTCTGGCTTATGATTAGAAATCCGATCAGAATCTTCAATATCTAGTATTTCCCGAGGCGACTTAAATGAAAAATACCGCAAGTACTTGTACACGTCTTCATCGGCTGCTTTTAACCAGAATTGGTAAAATCCATATGGAGAGGTTTTTTTACCATCTAGCCATATCGTGCCATCCTCAGTCTTACCAAACTTCGAACCATCGGCCTTCGTAACCAATGGGAGTGTCAATCCAAAAACTTGCTTCTTATTCATACGCCGTGTCAGATCGATACCACTCGTAATATTTCCCCACTGATCGCTACCGCCGATCTGCAGCGTGCAGCTGTAGCGTTTGTTCAGTTCGGCAAAATCGTAGGATTGCAATATCATGTAACTAAATTCCGTAAACGAAATACCTTCGCCGCTGCGCTCGAGTCTCTGTTTAACAGATTCTTTTTGAACCATCGTGCTCACTGAAAAATGCTTTCCAACATCTCGCAGAAAACTCAACACATCAAGGTCTTTGGTCCAATCAAGGTTATTGACCAGCTGCGCTGCATTCCGGCCCTTATCAAAATCCAGAAATTGGGAAAGCTGCGGTTTAATCCTATCGACCCAATCAGAAATGATATCCGTGGAATTTAATTGTCTTTCCGCTGATTTAAAACTGGGATCACCGATCAACCCCGTTGCTCCGCCTACAAGCGCAATGGGAGTATGCCCTGCTATCTGAAATCGTCTAAGAGCGAGCAAGGGAACCAGGCTGCCAATGTGAAGGCTTTCAGCTGTTGGATCAAATCCGCAATAAAGCTTCTTGCTGCCTTCAGCCAGATGTTTACGCAATTCTACGCCATCAACCCCACCCGCCATCTGAGAAATCAGGCCACGAGACTCTAAATCGTTGAGTATATCTATGTTTTCACTGGACATTATTACTACCTAAACCTTCACAAAAACTAAGAAAATTGCCGACCTACCCAACAAACCTAGGCAACAGAAGTGGTACTATTTACCATGCTACAAAGGCTATAACAGTAAAAAGGGCGCAGATTTTACCCTAGATCAGCGGCTAACGGGCAAAAACGCCTAGGAATTTAAGGGCTTATTACTATAAACTCGCGCATTCGTGTGCCCATGGAGCATTAATCGTACAAGAAAGTATGGACTTCGTAGACCTAATCAAAAAATCTGTTGGCAAATATTCTGCAATTAGCAGCTATTTTCCAAAAGAACATCTCTATATGGCTGGCGCTCTGCTAGGGGCTTTTCTGATTCTAACGATCCTCCACGTCGACTCGGGTTCCGACGAAACATCGCGGAGAAACCAGGTTTCGATTCCTATATCTATTAATGCAACTAATCCTGCTAATGAAGATTCGGAGCCTACCCATCTGGATGATTATGTTGTTCCTGCTGTAGTTCGATCAGCGGTTCCAGCAACAGATGCTATCGAGGTGCCCGCTGTTGTATCAACAACTCTTCAAAATAGACCAGCAAACAATATTGCTGACAAACTAGAACTAGACCCGGAAACAATTGTCCCTCGGGGCATCTCACGAGCAGAAGTTATTAGTAGACTGAACCAACCTCAGCTTCCTGAGCTTGACGATATTACCACCTGGCAAAATTTCGAAGTTCAAAGCGGCGACAATCTCTCAGCAATTTTTTCCAAAGTTGGGCTTAGTGATCAGGATTTGTTCCGCGTCTTAAATAGTAGTGACGAAGCAAAAATTCTCAATCGACTTTACCCAGGTTACCAACTAAATTTTATGATTCCCGAAGAGGGCGGCTTAGAACAACTTCGCGTTTTGAAATCACCTTTAGAAGGTTTTCTCTTCACTCTCAATGAAAGTAGTTACCATGTTGATGAAATATTAAAAGAAGCACAAGTCGAACCAAGCTTCAAAGTAGGCACTATTACCGATAGTCTTTTCATGGCGGGACAAAAAGAACAAATCCCTGCGGTTCACATAATGGAAATGGCAAACATCTTCGGCGGTGTAATCGATTTTATTCTCGACCCACGCAGTGGTGATCAATTCAGTATCCTTTACGAAGAAAAATTTCTCGATGGCGAATTTATTGGCAACGGAGAAATTCTTGCCACGCAGTTTATTAATCAGGGGAAAATTTATACGGCGCTACGCTACAGGGATGAAGAAGGAGAAGTTGGCTTCTACAATCCTGAAGGCGAAAGCATGCGTAAAGCGTTCTTACGCAATCCACTGGATGTATTCCGCATTAGTTCAAACTTCAATCCCAATCGACGTCACCCTATTCTCAATACCATTCGTGCTCACAAAGGCACCGACTATGCTGCACCAACTGGTACTCCAATTCAAGCGACTAGTGATGGTACCGTGACCCGCGCATCCCGCAACGGCTCCTTTGGCAACTTAGTCATCGTGCGTCATGCCGGTGGCTTCGAAACTAAATATGCCCACCTCTCGGAATACGCCCGCGGGGCTCGTCGGGGCGCACGAGTGCAACAAGGCGATATAATTGGCTATGTGGGCTCCACCGGTGGCGCTACCGGACCTCACCTGCACTACGAATTCCTAATGAACGGCGTTCACCAGAATCCGCGCACAATTCTTGATAAACTGCCCAAGGCAGAATCAATCGACTCGGCAGAGATGGACAGATTCAGAAGCCAAACCTCCAACCTCTTGCAGTATTTTAGCGAACTACACAATTCAAGATTTTTGAGCATCAATCAGCCCAACGCTGACTGACACAATTCATCATGACGAATTCTAACTTTTTTATTGGACTGATTAGCGGCACCAGTATCGATGGTATCGATGCTGTTCTAGTACAATTTGAGAATGATCAACCGAAACTGATTGCAACTCATTGCGGAGAAATAGATGCTAATCTCCGCAATAGAATCCTAAATCTCTGCAGCAGCACCAATCTTGATTTTAAATCCCTTGGTGAAACCGACGTGATCTTTGGTCGTGCCTTTGCTCAGGCTGCAAAAGACCTACTGACAAGCAGCGGAGTAGACGCGCAAGCGATAACCGCCATCGGTAGCCACGGCCAAACGATTTTTCATCAACCTACTGGCGAACAACCATTTACTTTACAAATTGGTGACGCGAATACTATCGCTGAGCTTACTGACATAACTACTGTTGCTGATTTCAGACGCAGAGATATGGTCGTTGGCGGCGAAGGCGCGCCACTAGCACCAGTGATGCACAGAAATTGTTTTTCTTCTGCCGAAGAGAATCGAGTTATCCTAAACATTGGCGGAATATCAAACATCACTGTACTCAATCAAGATGGCAGCGCATTCGCTTTCGATACTGGCCCAGGTAATGTGTTGATGGACTACTGGATCGATAAACACAAGCAGCAAGCCTACGATGTCAACGGCGACTGGGCTAAAACTGGGAACACGAACCAAACTTTACTTGCTCAACTAATGACAGAAGAATATCTGGCTTTATCTCACCCCAAAAGTACCGGTCGAGAATTATTTAGTGGCCGTTGGTTAGAATCTCAATTAGAAAGTCGTGGTAAAGAAATTTCTGCAGAAGATGTGCAAGCGACGCTCTTAGAATTCACTGCATCAACTATCACTAACTCCATAAATTCCTGCTCCCAACCTAATCGTCTTTTTGTTTGTGGTGGCGGCGCGCACAATACGGGGTTAATGTTGAAGCTAAATGAATTATTATCAAACTGTGATGTGACTAGCACAGCAGCATTAGGATTTGATCCCGATTGGGTAGAAGCAGTAGCCTTTGCCTGGATGGCGAAACAAACCATGGCTGGCAAATCAATCGACACAACTACTTTTACCGGCGCTAGTAAAGCAACAATCCTCGGCGGAATTTATCAAGCCTAGTCTTTGCTAGCTCGATTACTATTCTGGAAGATTAGCCAAACCAACTAACTAAATAGAAAAGGAAGACCCGCAGCCGCAGGTTGCAGTTGCTAGAGGATTGTTCACGGTAAATCTGGATCCTTCCAAACCTTCTACGTAATCAATTTTTGACCCAACCAAATATTGATAGCTTAGTGGGTCGACTAACAAGCTCGCACCTTTGTTTTCAATCACTGTGTCGTCATCAGCAACTTCTTCATCGAAAGTGAAACCATACTGAAAACCAGAACAGCCACCTCCAGTTACGAACACACGTAACTTGAGATTATTGTTCCCTTCTTCGGAGATGAGGCTATGCACCTTATTCGCCGCATTATCAGTGAAGGACATGATGATTGGTGCTTGTGATTGTACTACTGACATTGCGGTGCTCTATTTATGCGAGAACTGAGAATCTCAATAAGCAATTATCTCAATAACCAAGTAATTTAATCAAGTATTGATGACGAAACGGGACACTATTGGATTCCCACTCACTCAAAGGAAATAATGACTAATTGCTAGCTTTGCGTTAGTGACTTCTTGTCGAAAACTATCCTTTCTTTGCGCTTCATCTCTAAAGCTGTCATCTCAGTCATCTTCGTCTTCTATATGATTACGCGAGAGGTCATTCACTTCTCGTAAAGCAGCATTCAGACGGTTTGGTTCTGGCTGTGTGACACCTATATGAATGAGATTGCCATTTACTTCAGAGCCCATTACCATTTCGATCAGGTTGTAATAGACATTTCCAACCAACACCGCTTTCGATGCCAACTCAAGATGAGTTGCCGAACGAACATCACCCTGAACCAAACCATTAACGACGGCAGAGGGCACGCAAATCTCTCCCTCAACCTCACCTTTTTCAGCAACTCTGATTATAGCCTGAGAATCATCTTCGGCATAAATGTTCCCCTTCACTCTGCCTTCAATGATGAGCTCGCCACTGAAGTGAATATCGCCTACCACTTCAGTGGTACGAGATATCAAAGTATGAGCAGGGCCAGTTCCAGTTTTTAATGTATCAGAAACTTTATTAAACATCTTCATCTTCATTTCCCTTGCACTACCCAGCTGAAAGCTTGATCAATATTTTTCTCAATAGGGGCAATTTCCACCGCTGTAATCTGAACTCTTTCAGGTTCAAAGCCTGCAGGAAGTGCTAGCTCGCCCTCTATATTCTGAAAATACTTAAACCTCAGACGTATATTTAATCGGTCTTGCTCGTCGGAAATATCACGAAGGGCAAGAATGACTTTTTCCTCTCCTTGCTTACCTACCAAGTTGACACTCACATGGCCGGTAAGAAAAGTGTCACCATCAGCATCTTGCTGACGCATTACAATCTTATAGCGGAAGCGATTTAGTTCTCGCATCCCATCAATGCCCATCTGTCCAACAATTAAACCTGTGTCTTCTGTTTCTTCAGCAACTACTTGTCGGTAATAAACGATGTCTTGTTCTAATTGAGCGACTCTGTCTCTCAATCCTTTTATTGTAAACTGAACTTCTTCAGTTGCGCGCTGATCGATCACACTAGATCTATCGAGTATCGCCACCTGTCTACTAAGTTCGGAATTTTCCGATCGCAGACCAGTGACTTCGCGGTTAAATTCTTCCTGACTGGTCTGCTCCGTTTCTTGGGTAAGCATGGTTTGATAATAACCATAGCGAAAGCCGCCGAGTACGCTGGCAGTCACACCGATCAAAACTGCTGCAATAAAGAAAATACGCTGTAGCGGGCGATAAGGCACCACCACCATTTTCTGCTGCTTACTACCTTTTACTACATTTGGCATTCAGATCACTCCGAACTCTTCACTTTATAGAGACCACATTCGAGACAACAATCAGGGCAGCAATAACTGTTACAACTGAAACGCAACCCCTTCCAAGCCTTCTGTTTCGGCCAGACCGAACATCAGGTTCATATTGTGAATAGCCTGTCCTGACGCACCTTTAACCAAGTTATCCTCAGCTGACAGCACTATCACCATGTTTGTTTCCGGTAAGTAAGTGACTGATATCTCGCACTTATTTGATCCCCGAACATCCCGAGTCGCCGGTAAAACCCCCTGCGGCAGGACTTCAACGAAGGGCTCACTAGCATACCGGTCTTCAAAAATGGATTGCAACTGTTCAATTGTGACTTTAGTCCCGCTCCTAACCGGTGCATAGAGAGTGGCCAATAAGCCTCGAATCATGGGTGTTAGGTGAGGAACAAAGGTCAAATTCACCTTGTCAGAGCTAGCATTCTTAAGACCCTGACATATTTCCGGATGATGACGATGGCCAGTAACTGCATAGGCTTTGATAGATTCTGAGGCTTCGCAGAGCAAGTAATCCTCCACTGCTTTGCGGCCTGCGCCACTAACTCCGGATTTAGCATCCGCAATCAAGCGCGAACCATCCACGAGGTCGTTCTCCAGTAATGGCAAAAATCCAAGCTGTATCGCCGTGGGATAACAACCCGGTACCGCAATCAGCTTTGCGGTCTTTATCGCTTCTCTATTTACTTCAGGCAGACCGTAGACTGCCTCAGCCACAAGGTCTGGAGCCACATGGGGAGTCTGATACCACTGCTCCCACAGCTTGATATCTTTAATTCGAAAGTCTGCTGAAAGGTCGATAACGCGCACGCCATTATCAAGGAGACTGGCAACGGTATTCATCGCCACGGCATGAGGTGTTGCATAAAACACCACATCACAGGAATTCAGATCCGCACTATCTGGGGAAGAAAACTCCAGCTTAGTAACACCCCGCAAACTGGCGAAGTGATTGGCAATAGGCGTGCCTTGTAATTCCCGCGAAGTCACGCAGACAATCTCCACGTCTTTTCGCGTTGCTAGCAGACGCAACAACTCTACGCCTGTGTATCCTGTGCCCCCCACTATGCCTACCTTAATCATGATTATTACCTTCTTCTAACAAGTTAAGATCAGTGGATTACTATTCGTTGAGTTTCGGCCGATTTGGAAATTCCCAGCGTAGTCAAAAGCCGGACGGAGTATCTTAGAGCAAAAATTAGAGATTGCAATAAATTGGTTCGTTTCATTACGTAAAATCAACAGCTTAGGAGCGAACGCTGCAATCCTCAAGACTTAATTTTAGAGCTGTGATAGCTTCTATTTTCGGAAAGCAGGAGGTTTAATGCTCTGGATTAAAGCGTTTCATATAATTTTCGTTGTATGCTGGTTCAGCGGCTTATTTTATCTGCCGCGCTTATTCGTTTATCACGCCATGAGCGAAGATCAGGTCAGCAAAGATCGCTTTGTCATCATGGAGCGAAAACTGTTCTGGGCTATCACCACTCCTGCAGCAATTCTGGCCATAATTTTTGGCACCTGGATACTCGCCGCTAACTCCGGTTATTTTTTGGCTTGGTGGTGGATGCAAGTGAAGCTAGGGCTGGTGGCCTTAACTGTCATTTACCATTTCTACTGCTGGTACTTCATGAAAGCCTTGAAGCAAGGCAACAATTTGCGCAGCCACATCTTCTTTCGCGCCTTCAATGAGCTTCCTGTATTCATGTTAGTAGGCATCGTTATACTGATTGTTGTGAAGCCGGTTCTCTAAGAAACTTTATTAGCTAATAGGCAAACTCTACATACCAATAGTTGCTATTGGTGACATCAATGCGGAAAATGGCGCTGCTCTGTTGGAGCGAGGCACAGATATGCTGGCTGTGATAAATCGGTATTTTCGGAGACGATAATACTTTAGAAAATCGCAGAGAGTTGGTAGTCCTGTGTAATTTAGCCAGAAAAGCGAGTTAATAACAAAGCTTCCGTTAAAATCACGGGCGAAAAATCTAAAGCCACTATCAATACTAGAGAATCGGCCATTCGAGCGTTAACAAGCGTGCGATTTTAAAATAAATAGAAAGGTACTGTTTTAATGAATAATGGGAATTCCAGAAAACTGTACGACCTGGCACTTCAATATATTCCTGACGGAGTTAATTCACCGGTTCGCGCATTCAAAGGCGTTGGTGGTAATCCGTTGTTCTTCAGCGCAGGCGAAGGGGCTTATCTAATTGATGCCGATGGCAATCGCTATGTAGATTATGTTGGTGCCTGGGGCCCACTTATTCTCGGGCACTGTCATGACAAAGTAATATCTGCCCTGCAAGATCAATTGGCAAAAGGCATCGGCTACGGCGCTTCAACAGAAGCAGAAGTTGAGATTGCCACAAAGATCTGCGAACTCGTTCCATCTATAGAGCAAGTACGCCTGGTAACTTCTGGTACTGAAGCGACTATGAGTGCGATTCGTCTTGCCCGGGGCTACACCAAGCGCGACAAGATTGTAAAATTCGAAGGCTGTTACCACGGTCATGTAGATGGCTTGCTGGTTAAGGCTGGTTCTGGCGCGCTTACATTGGGCGAGCCCGACTCCGCCGGCGTACCTAAAGCCTATACTGATCTAACTTATGTGCTGCCTTACAATGACATTCCTGCGCTGCAGGAACTATTTGCAGACCAGGGTGACGAACTTGCTTGCGTCATCATAGAACCAATAGCTGGCAATATGAACTGCGTTATACCTTCTCAGGATTTTCTACAATCTCTGCGAGATCTTTGCAGCAAACATGGCAGCGTATTAATTTTTGATGAAGTAATGACAGGCTTTCGAGTTGCCCTAGGTGGAGCCCAATCAGTGTTTGGTATCACTCCTGACCTAACAACTCTTGGCAAAGTGATCGGTGGTGGCTTACCTGTCGGAGCATTTGGTGGTAAGCGTGAGATTATGGCGATGATTGCTCCCAGTGGGCCTGTGTATCAGGCTGGTACGCTTTCCGGAAGCCCATTAGCTGTGGCTGCAGGTCTAACCATGCTGAATACAATCTCGGAAGCAGGCTTCTACGACGAGCTTGGCAATACAGCTAAGACCCTAGTAGACGGGTTAAAAGAACGTGCGGCCGCGGCGGGGGTCCCCTTCACAACAAATCAAATCGGCGGTATGTTCGGCTGTTTCTTTTCTGAAGAAGAAACCATCACCTCATTTGCCCAAGTCATACGAAACGATACAGCAAAGTTTCAAAGTTACTTTCACGATATGCTAAATAACGGCGTTTATCTTGCCCCTTCAGCCTTCGAGGCGGGATTTGTTTCAGCAGCCCATGGCAAAACGGAAATCCAACAAACTCTAGAAGCGGCAGAAATAGCATTTGGAAATCTCTGTAGCTAATTCAGATCTGGAATCAACAAACAATAAAACCAGAAGTATTTAACTCAAAATGGATAACAAAGCATGACGAAGTATGATGTGTATGGCGTAGGAAACGCGCTAGTGGATACAGAATTTGAAGTAGATGACAGCTTTTTCGAAACCCATAATATAGAAAAAGGATTTATGACACTTGTTACCCATGAGCAACAAGAGCATCTAATAAAGAGATTAATCGAACAGTACACTGTGGGAAAGAGCTCCGGTGGTGGCTCAGCGTCAAATACGCTTTATGCACTAAGCCAATTTGGTGGCAACGCCTATCTCTCTTGTAAAGTCGCCAACGATGAAAACGGTGATTTCTTCCTCGCTGAGTTAGGTCATAATAATATTCAAACCAATACCCAAAGCCAGCGAATAATAGGTACGTCCGGCCGCTGCCTGATTATGATCAGCCCCGATGCTGAACGAACCATGCACACTTACCTAGGTGTGTCTGGGACTATCTCTACAGCAGAGTTAGACTTTGAAGCAGCAAAAAATTCCCAGTACATTTATCTTGAAGGATATCTGGTGACTTCTCCTACTGGCAAAGAAGTGCTGATCGAACTGAAGAAGTTTGCCGAAGAAAATCAAGTAAAGACAGCGATGACATTTTCTGATCCTTCCATGCTGCAGTATTTTAAGAATGATATTGATGACGTGTTTGGTTCCGGGGTCGATTTGTTATTTTGTAACTTACAAGAAGCACTGCTGTGGACAGAAGCAGAAACTCTCGAAGAGGCAATCACCATAATAAAAACCAAAGCCCGACAATTCGCTATCACGCTTGGTGCAGAAGGAGCTTTATTGTTTAACGGTGAGAACGAAATCGAAATCAGCCCAAAAAAAGTAACTGCCGTTGACACTAACGGTGCCGGCGATATGTTCGCCGGGGCATTTCTCTATGGGATAACAAATGGGAAGAGCTTTAAGAAAGCTGGCGATTTGGCTAGTTTGGCGTCAGCAACAGTTGTTTCGAATTTTGGCCCAAGACTGAACCCGGCCCAGCATGAATCGTTAGTGAAGATTGTTTTCCCTGGCTAACACTCAATTAGTTGGAAATTATTTTCGCTAATAGTTAAGTGCGCTGCTAAATCACTTAGCTAGTCAAATCATCCACAAACTGTTTAACACCATCAAAGAAGGATGAACGTTTCGGCGATTGCTTATGCCCTTGTTCATCCTGAATAACTTGAAACTCTTCCATGATTTCTTTCTGCCGCTTGGTTAAGTGAACTGGTGTCTCGACAATCACCCGACATAACAGGTCACCATGACCACCACCTCGTATCGAGGTAACGCCTTTATTACGCAAACGGAATAACTTGCCGGTTTGAGTCTCAGGTGGAATTTTCAATTTCACTCGACCATCGAGCGTAGGTACTTCCAACTCACCGCCCAATGCTGCATCAGCAAATCGAATAGGGATTTCACAATGCAGATCGCGACCGTCGCGATCAAATATATGGTGCGGTCGGACATTCATCTCAACATAGAGATCGCCCGCTGGCCCACCGTGCACTCCAGCCTGACCTTCCCCAGTGAGGCGAATGCGGTCGCCACTATCAACACCAGCTGGAACCTTAACCGACAGAGTCTTATTTTCATCAACAGTGCCACGGCCGTGACAGCTATGACAGGGATCAGTAATTTGTTTGCCAGTACCCTGGCAACGTGGACAGGTTTGTTGTACAGAGAAGAAACCCTGCTGCATTCGAACCTGACCATGGCCTCCGCAGGTGTTGCAATCTACTGCCTTGGTACCTTTCTTGGCGCCACTGCCATCACAGGTATCGCAATTAACCGTAGTAGGAATTTTTATTTTTACCGACGTGCCTTGAACAGCATTTCCTAAAGTGAGGTCGAGATTGTAGCGAAGGTCAGAACCCTTGCGCACATGGCTCTGCCCACCACGGCCACCACCACCAAAAATATCGCCAAATACATCACCAAAGATATCGCTGAAGTCTGCAGAGCCAGCACTGGTCTGCCCTTCTACACCGGCATGACCAAATTGATCGTAACGAGAGCGTTTTGACCCATCGGACAAAACTTCGAAAGCCTCATTGGCTTCTTTGAATTTTTCCTCGGCACTGCCATCATCGGGATTACGATCCGGATGGTGTTTCATAGCCACGCGTCTGTAAGCCTTTTTAATTTCAGGTTCAGATGCGCCTTTTTTAACACCTAATACATCGTAATAATCGCGTTTTGACATGTGTTTCCGCTCTGCTCCAAAACGAACAAAACTAAGTCACCTAGATGACTTAGTTTTGTTGCAACTCGATTGCCTGATTTATCTCCCCGACAATTAAATTTAACCACCGGCAGCTAGAACAATCTTATATTTTATTTCTCTTCTTCCTTAACTTCTTCTGGTGCGTCGGCACTAGCCTCTTCCTCGACCTCTTCGAACTCGGCATCAACCGCGTCATCATGGGCTGAACCGGCTGACCCTTCGCTTTCAGAGCTAGCCTGGGCTTCGGCATAAAGCTTTTGCGTCAGAGTGGTTGAGGCATCTGTTAAGTCTTTAGTCTTGGCTTCAATCTCCGCCAAGTCATCTGATTTAATTACTTCTTCAACTCCAGCAATGGCAGCATTAATGGTAGCTTTTTCTTCGTCAGTTGCTTTATCACCAGCTTCTTCCAAAGTTTTCTTGGTTGCATGCACTAAGCCATCGGCTGTATTTCTTGCTGAGATCAGCTCTTCAAATTTCTTATCATCTGCTGCATGAGCTTCGGCGTCCTTCACCATTTGATCGATCTCTTCATCAGATAGACCACTTGAAGCCTTAATAACAATCGACTGTTCTTTACCAGTCGCCTTGTCTTTAGCTGATACATTCAAAATACCGTTAGCATCAAGATCGAACGACACTTCAATTTGTGGCATACCACGAGGTGAAGGTGGAATGTCTGACAGATCAAATCGACCAAGCGATTTATTCTGTGCCGCCTGCTTTCTTTCACCTTGAACCACATGTATCGTCACCGCAGTTTGATTATCATCAGCTGTGGAGAAAACCTGTGTCTTCTTGGTTGGAATCGTTGTGTTCTTGTCAATCAAGTTACTAGCAACACCACCTAGCGTTTCAATACCTAGGGAAAGAGGTGTAACGTCAAGCAACAAGACATCGTTCACATCCCCAGAAAGGACCGCAGCTTGAATCGCAGCGCCAACAGCTACTGCTTCATCTGGGTTAACATCGCGGCGTGCTTCTTTACCAAAATATTCTGCTACTCGCTTCTGCACTAGAGGCATACGAGTCTGACCACCAACCAAAATCACATCATCGATACTGCTGGCATCGAGGTCAGCATCTTGCAAAGCTATCTTCAAAGGAGCCAAAGTGCGCTCAACTAATTCTTCAACTAGTGATTCAAACTTGGCCCGAGTTAATTTTTGTACCAAGTGTTTTGGTCCGCTGGCATCAGCAGTGATGTAGGGCAAATTCACTTCAGTATGCTCAGTGGTGGACAATTCAATCTTGGCTTTCTCTGCTGCTTCTTTTAGTCGCTGCAAAGCTAACGGATCATTGTGAAGATCCATGCCTGAATCTTTCTTGAACTCATCGGCTAAGTAGTCGATCAAGCGAAGATCGAAATCTTCACCCCCGAGGAAGGTGTCACCATTAGTCGAAAGTACTTCAAAAGTATGCTCGCCATCGGTTTCTGCAATTTCTATAATTGAGATATCGAAAGTACCACCACCTAAGTCATAAACAGCGACCGTAGAATCACCGACTTTCTTGTCCATGCCATAGGCTAGTGCCGCTGCAGTTGGCTCATTGATTATGCGCTTAACATCCAGGCCGGCGATCTTGCCAGCATCTTTTGTAGCTTGACGTTGGGAGTCATTAAAATAGGCAGGTACAGTAACTACCGCTTCGCTAATTTCTTCACCAAGGTAATCTTCTGCTGTCTTCTTCATCTTCATGAGAATCTGCGCGGAGATTTGTGGAGGTGACATCTTCTCGCCATTCACTTCAACCCAGGCATCACCATTGTCGGCTCCCACGATCGAATAAGGCACCATCTTGATGTCTTTCTGCACAACATCATCTTTAAACTGGCGACCAATTAATCGCTTGATAGCAAACAGTGTATTGGTCGGATTAGTTACTGCCTGACGCTTAGCCGGCTGACCTACTAGAGTCTCGCCTTCGTTACTGTAGGCAACAATGGAAGGAGTGGTTCTATCGCCTTCAGCATTTTCGATGACTTTGGCCTCACCACCATCCATCACTGCTACGCAGGAGTTCGTGGTTCCCAAGTCAATTCCAATTATCTTACCCATCTTCTAAATCTCCGATTTCGTTATCCGATCACTTTCTTAAGTTCAATCTTATTTATTCTTTGTCTGACATCCAATATTGGCCCAATCACTTAATTTTCAAGGACTGAGGCATTAATAAAGCTAAATATTTTGGCTTTCTTGACCCAATCCGTTATCCGGCTAGTGACCACACTAAGTCGGGCTTAGGCTTCCTCACCTATATCAGGCGAACTACCCTTTGACACCATCACCATCGCCGGGCGAATCACCCTCCCATGGAGCGTATAGCCCTTCTGCATGACCGTGATCACCGTATTAGGCTCTACTTCTGGATTGTCCTGCATGGACATTGCCTGATGAAGCTGAGGATCAAATGGCTCGCCATGGGGGTCAACCACCTCAATCTTGAATTTGGCAAAGCAGTCGACAAAGCTCTTCAGAGTTAAATCGACTCCATCAAAAATGGCCTTGGCCGCAGCGTCTTTATGGTGGCTAGCTGCCTCCAATGAGCGTTCCAAATTGTCCATTACCGCCAGTAGCTCACTGGCAAATCTATCCTGGCCGTATTTGTGTGCTTTCTCGATATCTTGCTCGGTACGGCGTCGCAAGTTCTGCATCTCTGCCTGCACCCTGAGCAAATCATCTTTGGCGTCCTGAGCAAAATTTTCTGCTTCTTCCAGTTTCGCCAATGCTTGATCAAGCGTTAGATCGCCGTTCTCATCTGATCCAGCATCTTCAGCTTTCTGTACTTCTGTGTCTTCCACTTCGGATTCCTCTGCGCCTTTAATTGCTGTCTCATCAATGGCTACTTCTGACTCGTCATCCAGTGGATTGGCTAAATTGCCTTCAGGGTTGTTCTTATTCATGACTTCGTTTGCCTTCCGCTTTCATCTACTTCCTAGAAAGTAGAATTAAATTCTGTAAAATCAGCAACTTATCTCAATTGTTTGGCTGAGTTAAAAGAGACAGCTTTGCTCACGAATAATATTGGGTCAATCAGTGAGGATTCAAGGGACTGCTCCAAAATCTGCAGAAACCTGTCGAAATATTTTCCACCCGACCCTGCAGCCAAAAACCCAATTGCCGGCCTAATAAACATTTGCTCAAAATTTAGTGCATTTATTGAGATTGATCCAATATACTTCCCACCCATGCTTCACCATCTCTCTATACAAAATTACGCAACCGTCGACAGCCTCGAAATCGAGTTAAAGACTGGAATGACCGTCCTGACCGGTGAAACTGGCGCGGGTAAATCGATCATTCTCGGTGCTCTTGGCCTGACGCTCGGCGACCGCGCTGATAAAACTGTAGTGAGAACAGGCGCTATAAAAACCGACATCTGTGCAGAATTTGATACCTCTAAGATAAACGCAGCCCAGGCTTGGCTCGAAGAGAATGATCTTGATGCGGATGGCGACTCGTCTCAGTGCATTCTGCGGCGAGTAGTAAACAACGAAGGTAGATCCAAGGGCTATATCAATGGCTCTCCAGTTACCATGGCCAGTCTCAAGGCCCTCGGTGAAATGCTCCTCGACATTCACAGCCAGCACGAGCATCAATCGCTATTACAGCGCAGCACTCATCAACGCCTATTGGATGAGTTTGGTGTAAAAGCAAAAACCCTAAGCAATCTGCAAACGACTTGGAAACAGTGGCAAAAAAACCATCAGCAAATTCAAAACCTCAGCAATCAATCTGACGAGTACTCGGCTCAGTCGCAGCTATTATCTTACCAATTGTCCGAACTCGATGAGCTCGCAATTGCCGAGAATGAATTCAGTGAATTAGAAACAGAACACAAGCTGCTCAACAGTGCCGATGAAACCATAGCCTCCGTGCAATCTGCCTTGGCGATTTGTGGTGATGATGAGGAAAAAAATATCAACGGCATGTTGCAGCAAGCCCTGGCAATTTTGCAGGAGCTACCCGAGAAAACAAAACGCATAGATAACATCATCAAATTATTAGAAACAGCTAACATTCAATTAGACGAAGCAGTGTCCGATCTGCGCAGCTACACAGATGATTTTCACGCTAACCCCCAGCGACTTGATGAAGTAAATTCGCGATTGAGCATTCTGCATAATGTCGCACGCAAACATAAAGTAAGCCCTGTCGAACTGAGCGCACTGATTGCGTCAATTCGCGAACAATTAGGCAGGTTTCAAAACAGCGACGAAGAGTTGGAAATACTTACCGCTAACGATTTATTACTGCGAACTCAGTATCAGCAGTTAGCCAGCAATGTCAGCAAGCAACGCAAGACCGCCTCCAAAAAATTAGCCAAACAAGTTAATGCCCAACTGCAAAACCTGGGCATGCCTAATGCCGAACTGGAAGTACGCCTGCAATCGCTGGATTCAGAATCACCATCGCTTATCGGTATGGAGTCAGCGGAATTTCTAGTGAGCACCAATCCTGGCCAAGATGCCAAACCAATGATCAAGGTAGCCTCAGGCGGTGAACTATCTCGCATCAGTTTAGCGATTCAGGTTATTACTGCGCAGACATCCCAAATACCTAGCCTCGTATTCGATGAAGTTGATGTTGGTATCGGTGGTGGTGTAGCTAAAACTGTCGGCCAGCTAATGCGCGATCTAGGCAAAACCACGCAAATACTTTGCGTAACTCACCAGGCGCAAGTTGCCGGCCAGGGCCATAATCATTTTTTAGTCAGCAAGCTAAGCCACAGCGGCTGTGCGCTTTCGCAAATTAGAGAATTAGCCGACGATGAGAAAGTAAAAGAAGTTGCGAGAATGTTAGGTGGGGAAAATTTGAGTGATGAGTCACTGGCCCATGCTGAGCAGATGGTAGCAACTAGCTAGCCCGAAGCAGCTTCACTCTGACACTGTTTGCATACACCGTAAAGGTACATACTGTGGTCAGTAATTTTAAAACCATACTTTTTCGCAATTTTTTCCTGTTGTTCTTCGATCACACGATCATAAAATTCTTCAACCCGCCCACAGCTATTACAGACAATGTGATCGTGGTGATCCACAGAAGTCAGCTCAAAAACTGAATGACCGCCTTCAAAGTGATGACGCATGACTAGGCCAGCGGCTTCGAATTGCGTTAGTACGCGATACACCGTAGCAAGGCCAACATCTTCGTCGGCTTCAATAAGCGCCTTATACACATCTTCAGCACTTTGGTGTTTATTAGCGGAACTTTCGAGAATTTGAAGAATCTTTACCCTAGGTAAAGTAACTTTTAGCCCAGCTTTACGTAACTCCTGATTTTCGGTAGCCATAATAGTTTCTCAAGTTATTCCAGGCACAAACAGGGAGAGCTGCCTGAGCCAGCGGTTTTACTACCGCATTTAGTAGGGTATTATGCATGCTCTCAGGCGTTGATGAAAGTTCATCAGTAGCTGTTCTAACATTATTAGAGCTGATTGCCTGGGCCATACATGGAATTATAAAAAGCAATATGAAGAATTACTCTATATTAATTGGTCTTAACCTTTGCTGCGCTCTGCTCAGTGCCTGCGCCAATGTTGGATCCATGGACTTTCCTGGTGTTTATAAGATCGGTATTCCTCAGGGCAATATCATTACCCAAGTGATGATCGATCAATTGCGCCCCGGCATGACCAAGCGGCAAGTAGTCTTCGTTATGGGCACGCCGTTAGTTAGAGATCCATTCAATCAGGACCGATGGGATTATATTTATAGCTTTCAACCTGGTGGTGGTGAGCGAGGCCAAGAAAGAGTGTCGGTAAATTTTGTGGACGATGCGCTAGTTAGTTTTACTGGCGACTTCACGCCGACACCGGGTGATGAAACTACCGAAACTTCTGACAATCCTGATACTGCCAGCGCCAGTAACTAGCGATTGGTATTCGACATAATCGCTGCAACAGCAAACCCTGCCTAGAGTTTTTCAGATAGCTCTTCCAACGCTTCAAACCCGATTATGTCTTGTGCAGATAGAAACAAATCTTGTCTCTGTAATTTCGGCAGTGCTTTGTTAAGAGTAGCAAGATGGATTTCTTCTTGAGCGTGCCGCTCATCAAGAAATTCACCCATGCCTGGCGGCGCCCGCTTGTTCACTACCAATCCACCGATATCCACATTTGTCTTTTGCAACTGACTATGTAGTTCAATGGATTCTAATACGGGCATTCGTTCCGCAGCCAAAACAATAATAAATGTTGTTTGATCACTATCTGATAAACGATCACGTAAATTTGTGAAACGTTTTCGCCGTCGATTCAATATTTTTCGAATACCCGACTCACGCATTCTTTCAGTATCTTTGGAGTCGTCATTAAGCACTTTGTCTTCCATGCTGGAATCACTGCCCATGCCCTTCACAATATCAGCAAAGCGATCCGCTTTCTCTTGTCGCTTAATTAGTCCCTCTGTCCAGGCTGACATCATCTCGGGTAAGGCCATCAATCGAGCCGTGTGACCAGAAGGCGCCGTATCGAATACGATCAAGTCATAATCTTTCAAACCAATTTCTACCACCTCGGCGATTCGTTCCAGTATTGCCGCTTCCTGCATACCTGGCGCTTCTCTCGATAACTCCATGTGTTTGTCCACCTCGCCCCGCAGACCAATTGGCATGAGTTTATGCAACGAATTACTAATCTCTGCCAAATGCAATTTTACCGTCTCTTCAGGGTCTAACTCGAGGCCGTCAAGCCCGGCCGTTAAGCGCAGGGGGCGGGAACCGATGTTTTTATCAAACAGATGACCTAGATTGTGAGCTGGGTCAGTGGAAACCAATAACACTTTTGCTCCGGCATTAGCACAGGCGAGTGCGGTAGCCGCAGAGACTGTGGTCTTACCAACTCCCCCTTTTCCGCCAAAGAAAAGAATTCTATGTGAGCGAGCGATATCTAACAGCAACTTATATGATCCAGCGGCGACCGCTCCATACCCATACGTTTATGCCATTCATGAAAACGGTCGTAGACAACAGGTAACAGTTCCATTGTATAAAAAGCAGCGGGGTTTGGAATACCCAGATTCTCTGCAAATACTAGCAACATAAAAAGATCCTCTTCATCACGCTGAGCGCGCATGAAGGAACGCCGATATGGAGCTACATAATATTCATGGAGACCTTTTTCCAGTTTTTGTAGAAAGCTGGACTCTTTCTTATTACGCCGAGTTTTCTTTCCGGTTTTTTTATCAGAGTAAGACATATCTACCATCTCTCAATTAGTTCATAAATTAGCTTAATAGATAGTCTAACAAATTGTTTAATAAACAGTTTAGTAACCTCACTCTAATTTTGCTATATCTATCTTTCTCTTTTAGGAGAGCTTCTTCGCCGCCTTAGTTTTCTCAGCGCGCGCTAACCTAGCTTGCTTTGGGTCTATAGTTAGGGGCCGGTATATCTCGACTCTATCTCGCGCTTTTAGAATATATTCCTTAGGCCGCGGCATATTTTTGCCATCCAATACCTTGGAAAAAATTCCCATGGCATCTTTATTTAAATCGATGGTCTCAAACTCATTAACAATTCCAGACAGCTCAGCTGCTTCAAAGGCGGTAGTGCCAACTGCTACATCGATCTGCAGGATCAGCTGTTTTTCGGGAGCGGCATAAGCCACCTCAACTGAAATGAGTTCTTCATCATTGCCTGCCTGGGAAGTCTTTCGGGAACCTGTTTGTAAATTAGTGTCACCCATACAAAAGCTCGGCTCTCTTCACTACTGCATCAACTAGATTGCTTGCCGAACTGCTAAATAGACTCCCCACGGCAAAATCCATCAATCCCAAGCCAAATTCAAATTCCATCGATAAGGATATTTTGCATGCTGATTCGGAAAGTGATTCAAAGTCCCATGCCGATGAAAATCGAGAGAAATTACCCTCCTCTAATCTCATTTCAATGTGGGAAGGAAATTCTAATTGATTGCGAGTTGTAAATGTTTGAGAAAGACCAGCCTTGGAAAGCGTTAATTGTCCGACTAACTCAAGCTCGTTACTACTAATAACTTTAGCCGCCGAACAACCTTGCATAAACTCAGGATATTTTCCGATGTCATTCACCAAAGCGAACATCTGCTCTGCAGAATATTCGACCAGCGCAGTACGATTAATAGACGGCATAGTTTACTAAACGAAATATATCTGTGAAACGGTACTGATAAACACAGCTAACAAGACTACCGGAATAACAGTCCCTATTGAGAAATTTATATATTTCTGCAGCCGCGACCCTTCATAGTCATCATCACCAATCGATAATTCAGCGCTGAGACCACTGAGTTTCCAGCGGTAAGCAGTAAAGATACAAACCGTAAATCCAACAAACGGTAAAATAGTTTCGTAAAAAACATCCGACACTAGGTCAAAGAATGATTTAGTCTGCCCACCATAACTGGCAAAATTAGTAAAGAAATCTGAAAGGCCCAGCGACATAGTAGCCGGCATAGCAAATAACGTGAGTAATCCAGCTTGCAGCATAACCGCCTTCTTGCGCGACATTTTTAATTCATCTATCCAGCATGAAATTGGAATTTCAACAATTGAAACTAGAGAAGTCAGCGCAGCAAAAAATACTAAAGTAAAAAATATAAACGCCACAACGCTAGCCCCGGTGTAACCCACTGCTGCCTGCATCGATAAAAATATTTGTGGCACAAAACTAAAAATCAATCCGACACTACTAGTAGAAAGATCATCGGTATTGGTGTTGGGATCAAAGGCAAAAATTGCGGGCAGTATTAATAATCCTGCGAAGAATGCGATGCTGGTATCAGCGATTGCTACCATGCGAGTGGACTTTGGAATACTGTCTTCACGATTAAAGTAAGAACCGTAGGTAATTAAAATACCCATACCCAAAGACAAAGAGAAAAATGCTTGACTCAAGGCTCCGTTAACCACCGATAAATTCATCTTACTGAAATCTGGTACCAGGTAGTAGCGCAAGCCGGCACTGGCATTATCCAAAGTTAGTACAAAAAATGTCAACAGTACCAACATTACTGCCAGTGTTGGCATCAGTACTCTTGCTAGTCTCTCGATTCCACCTTTTACTCCGCCGAGCAAAATTAAAAACACGATAGCCAACAGAAACACCAAGTATCCAAACAAAGAAGGTCGCGCAACGACTTCACCAAAAGCTGCCTCCGTAGACAGCCTATCCAATCCGCCCAAGGCAATCTCTTTTAAGTACACCACCAACCAAACCGTAATCACTGTATAAAAAACCGCGATCATAAAAGGAGTAAGAATGCCGAGCATGCCGGCGATTCTCCATCCCTTATTGCCATCCGACAAAGAAGAGAAGGCGCCCACCGGATTTCGCTGAGTACGCCGACCCATAGAAATCTCAGCCATCATTACAGGATAGCAAATAAAGGCAATAAAAAATAAATACAAAAAGAGAAAGGCCGCGCCACCATTTTTCGAGGCCATAACCGGAAACGCCACCAAATTGCCCAAGCCTACCGCAGAACCCGCAGCCGCCAGTATAAATCCCAACTTCGAACTGAACTCCCCTCGATCCTGTGCCATCCAAAAACCTCTTTTAACTCAGTGTATTAGCTTATTATTATGGACCAGCGTCAACGAATTCTATCAGCGCTCCTGACACATCACAACGACCAACTCCAGGCAGTCTTCAGCAGGTTGGTAAGTAACTACTTTTAGGGAATTCATGGGTTTAAGAGAAGCGATAGCGTTATAATCGTGCACCATGGCTAAATCGAAGCTCAGCAGACCAAAATCGAAGGCGCCCGATACCACTATCGCAGTGAACAAAAAGGCGCGTCATGACTATTTTCTCGAACACACTTTCGAAGCAGGTGTCGCTCTGCTTGGTTGGGAAATAAAAAGCCTGCGCATGAAAAAAGTGGAATTGATAGATAGCTATGTACTATTAAAAGATGGCGAAGCATTTCTTTTGGGTTGCAATGTGACGCCTTTAGATACAGCAAGCACGCATGTCATTGCCGATCCAAGCCGCACGAAAAAACTGCTGATGCATTCCAAAGAACTCGCTAGGCTTTTTGCTGCCGTGCAGCAAAAAGGTCACACCTGCATAGCAACCAAAATGTATTGGAAAGGACATCTGATTAAATGCCAGGTCGCCCTGGCAAAAGGTAAACAAGACCACGACAAACGCGCCACCATAAAGGATCGAGAATGGGCCGTTGATAAACAGCGTATCGTTCGCCACGCCAATCGTTAAACGTTAGCGCTCCATATCTTAAGCATAACTATAGTTTTTGAAGGTCTCTATTGAATGCGCGTCGAATACTTAAACCTTACATGCCTACTAGATTATTATTCCGACTCAGTCTAATGCAAACACCCACAGCGCCGCCGCATCCTGATTAAGTGGCGTGAATCCGGTAAATTTGTTCATCAGTCCTAACCAGACGCCGGTATGTATATTAAGTTGGCCTGCAACGACTGCAACGTATTGTTTCTCGTCTACACTGTAAGTGATTGGGAACGCAGCCGGAATAGCACCGAGCTGTGTCTCCCATAAGACCTCGCCTGTTTGTTGATCGAAAGCCTTGAAAGCGTTATCAAGGTAACCAAGAAAAACGAGACCTCCGGCTGTCGCTAAACTTGCAGAAGCCGGCACTACTTCTTGCCTGTGTTGCCACGCCAGCTCCCTAGTTTTGAGATTAATTGCTTGCAATCGGCCGTAATTACCATCACTGCCCGGTATCGATACTGTGTCTGCCCGCAGTCCACTGGAAAGCAAAGTACCTGAATCGTCGAGCAGAGTGTCCATACAGACTTCAAACATGGGCACGAACAGCAAACCAGACTCATTATTTATTGAAGAAGCATGCCAATTGCGCCCGCCTTGATAGTATGGGCAAACTGTGCGGACTTCTTCCGCATCAGGAAATACGTTTGGATTGGCAATCTTCTCACCAGTAACCGGATTGATAGCACTGAATAGATTCTGCAATCCGGGATCGACAGAAAAAAGATATGCACCGGTTGCCGCATCCAGAGCATCAAACAGACCTGGCTTGCCCGCAGTAATAATTACTTTTTTTATTTCACCTTCAATTTCTAACTCGACAATCGATCGCTCAAAACCCCAGTCCAAGTCATGCTGATCATTGGCAACGTGCTGGTAATACCAAACGAGCTCACCAGTTGTGGGTCGCAGTGCTAAGGTGGCGTTAGTATAGAGTGCATCATTGTTGACACCGTCGATACCGAGTGGATATAGCAAAGGGCCAGTATTGTAGGTAGGAGAAACACCATAGAAGAGTAGATTTAGTTCTGCATCATAACTGCCAGTATTCCAAACCGAACCTCCTTGACGTTCTTCTAAGGGAATACTATTCCAAGTGTTTCCGCCTGGCTCATCCGGCTTAGCCAAAGTATTAAAGCGCCAAGTCTCACTTCCAAATTCTAAATCGATGGCAATGATAAATCCGCCGCCAGGTACAAATGACGCTGCCATTCCCTGAATAACCTGGCCGCCCGCAATTGTTGGCGCACTCCTAAGTGCATGGCCAATAGAGTCATCAACATCAATAGCGTGATCCCAAATGACATCGCCGGTACGCGCATCCAGTGCCACCATATGCAAATCTGAGGTAGGCACTAAGACTTTGTTCTCATAGAGTGCGATACCAAACTTATGACTAGTGACTGCATCGCCGTCATGACTATAACGCCAAAGTAATTCGCCATTAGTTGCATCCAATGCCAACACTACGTCGCCAGCGCTATAAAGAAACATTATCCCATCGCGGACCAACGGCGTAGGCATGTTGTTACCAGGTGTCACTTCTTGATGCCACGCCAATGCTAAGTTTGGAACCGTTAGCCGATTTATCTGATCGAGATTAGAAAAGCCAAGATTGTCTTGGGTTCGCCTCCAGCTTAGCCAATCTGAGTCTGGTGGATTTTTTAGAACTTTATCGGTAACCGCAGAGTAATCACTTAGCAAGGGAATAGAGCTAGAATCAACTGTTATAGATTCTATTAAACTAGCGGCATTGCGGCCATAGCGCTGTATTACTCCGCCAGAATTTTCTTCTTCCAAGGCATCATCATTTTGCTGGGCCAACGCTACAGCGTGAAATTGCGCAATCAAAAAGAAACCAGCTAACGTTTTTAGTGTTGTTTGCTTCATTCTATAGTTCCTTTTTTTAGACCATCATTAGATAGCTATTATTAATTGAGTCAGAGTAATTTGGTCACTGCTTTTTCGCAATCATTCAATCAAGGGAATCTTTATTAGGGGACTCTCAATTAAGGGGTCCTGATGATTTGTTACTTTCATTCGGAAATCGCGGTCCTTGGCATAATCAAAGTGCAGCCTAACAAGAGCGAAATCAAAAACAACAGCAGGAAATATATCGGAAAAGCCCGCAGGACATCGCTAAAGGTCACATCGCGCACAACATTATCTTCCAGGACACCTTAAAAGGTTCACTTCAAACAATAAAGAGATTCCTTCCAGATATGGAATAGGAAACCGTAGCTGGAATTAGCAATAGCTATCACTAACGGTCTGTACCGGCGACAAAACCCTATCTGTGCTATCATTCACGTAACAGTTTAGGGGGCGATTTGGATTCGACGCCGGTATTAAAACCTAAAGTGCATGTCGAGAGGGTAGTGACTCTCGTAAAACAATCGCTGCAACTTTATAGTTGCCAACGACGATAGCTACGCCCTAGCAGCCTAAGAGCTTGCTAGCGATTGCCACTGGGATGTCCGTAAACTGGTGTTCGCAATTGTCATCTAGAACGGAATCGCCAGCTAAGCGCGCTTGACGCAAAGCGGCTAAAAAGTATCAAGCTCGCCCAAATCACCCTGCCCGTCGGGCGGATACGGGTTAACTCAATAGACGACGCTATGCATGTAGAGCTGAAGGAAGAGAGCTGACGGACGGGGGTTCAACTCCCCCCGCCTCCACCAACTTGGATTAATATTATTCTTATATAACAATCACTTATACAAATATAAGCCCTCTTATATGGTTGATTTTAGATAGTTTATTAGATAGAATAGCCTTTCTTGTAAGAAATTGCGGGGAGGTTCAACGTGAAGTTAAAAGGTCTTGTTGAAGCAAACGGCTACTTATCCTACCAACGATCAGTCCCTACCGATCTTAGAGATCACCCCACCTTTAAAGGCAGAAAGCTCTTTAAAAAGAAGCTAGGCGCTAAACTCCAAACCGAAGAAGAAATACACAAAGCTTGGCTAGAACACCACAGAGCCTTTGAATCTCTAATCTCAAATTTAAGAAAAGTTAATCTACCTTTAATCAAAGCACGAGAACTCGCAATAGAAGCTAGGAACCTTTTAAAAGCACACGGCTTTAATGAAGGCGATCGCTCTCCAAACCCATTCTTCACTGACGAAGACAATAGAAACATTGAAAACCTAACAGATTATAAGCTTGATCAAACTGGCCTGTTAGATGAAACAAGAGAGTTCTATAACAAAAGAGATTCAGGCGAAATAGACGTAAATGAAGATGTTCCTTCACATATCCAAGTAGCAGACAAAGCTTGGAATTTACTAAACACACCAAAGGGCGAATTTAAAAACCAAACTATTCTATTGTCTGACTGTTGGGACATTTATGCAGAGAAGAAAGAACTAGATATTCAAGATAGACAACTTAGGAAAACTTTTCATAGGTGGAATTTCTTCTTCGACCTTGTAGGTGACTGCGTTCTTACTAATGAAGAGATTCACGGAAGGTTAGATCATTATGTAACTTACAGAGAACAGTGCAGGAAAGACGCAGTAAAAGCAGGTAAAAAAGCCACTCCTTCTTCTTCAACCATTCATAAAGAAATTAACATGGCATGTGCCATTATTAACCAAGCGGCAAGATTACATAGGCTTTCAATAAAAATTATTAAGCCAGATATTCAAGACACGGAACCAAAAGAGAGAGAGACATTAAGCCCTCAAGAAATAATGGCCATCGTAGAGTTAGCTCAAAATACCCACTCAGCTTACTACAAGAGTTGGAAAGAATTAGCGATCTTGATAATGGCTCAAACCAGTTGTATTACCAGCGAACTACAAAGAATGGAAAAAAATTCAACCTTTCTTGATGCTGACATTCCAGTCATTAAAGTTATGGGAAAAGTTAAAACTAAAAACAGGCCAAGAACTATCCCCTTAGTCTATAAAGTAGACAGAATCAGGGAGCTAATTAATACAATAGCCCCAGAGTCAAAATACATTTTAGGTGCAGTGGCTGATAAAACTGAAAGTAATATCTCTAAGCAACTTAAAAATATTCTCGAGAAGGTTAATCCGAAAGCTACTGCGTATTCGTTTCGTCATGCCTTCAAAAACAATGCACAAACCAATGACATTGATAACCAAGACATTGCGTATCTTGGAGGTTGGTCAGGTTATTCTTTGCAAGTGAATGATATAATGATGAATTATGGAAAGAAGGGATTGGAAACTCCTGAAATGGCCTTAAAACTACAAAGAACAATGAAGCGAATAAATAAACATTTGCTCCAATCAGAACCCACTGAAAACAATGTTATTAGGTTCCCTGCTTAGTCAGGGGGTGCGCAGAAGACCAGCCACTCCCCCCTATACATATACTAGTTGCTTTACTGTTTTAGAGATTTTGGAGTGTTAAGTAGTTGGGTTTAGGCTTTAAATATCCGCATTAGCAGCAACAGAAAAG
>LWDU01033643.1_pt1 | contig 26627 bp, 28 predicted proteins | sample 727161 | NCBI WGS metagenome assembly LWDU01 (sample SAMN04566230, study PRJNA314399) | hydrothermal vent metagenome | isolation source: deep sea hydrothermal plume seawater | place: Mexico: Gulf of California, Guaymas Basin | collected 2004-07-11
GAAATATTTGCAGATAGAAATTATGAAGATAATGGAAATTTAGTTTCTAGATCAAAGCCAAATGCATTAATTACAGATCCAGATATAGCAAAAAAACATATAATCAAAATGGTAGAAAACCAGGCAATCAATTGTTACTCGGGTAAACAAATACCTTGTGAAATAGATTCTATATGCATACATGGTGATGGAGTCAGCGCATTGAACACAGCTGAAATTATAAAATTAGAACTAATAAATAATAAATTAGAACTTAAAGCACTAAATAAAATGAGAAAATTTAATTAAAATAAATTATGAAATATACAAAACTCTTACTATTAACGCTTATAAGTGTATTTGTTTTTACAGGTAGTTCTTTTGCTGCTGGAACCAGCACTGAAGAAAATGTTTCTAAATATGAAAAACTTTATAATAAAGGTGCTTTATTAATTAAGCAAGGAAAAAAATTAGAAAAAAAAGATAAAATTAAAAAAGCAAAAAAAAAATATCTTAGAGCGATTAAATATCTTGAACAATCAAATCAAATAGAACCTGGAAAACCTGATACACTCAATTATTTAGGATTTGCGTTAAGAAAAACTGGAAACTTTGAAGATGCTGAAAAATTTTATTTAGAAGGATTAAAAATAGATCCTGAACATGTAGGAATTAATGAATATTTAGGAGAACTATATATTTCAACAAATAGACTAGATAAAGCTAAAGAAAGACTTAAAATTTTAGAAACTTGTAATTGTGAAGAATATTCTGAACTTAAAAATTTAATTAATCAAAACTAATTTATAGATTGTATCATTTGTTGAGGCAGCCATAAGGCTATTTGTGGAAATAAAATTATAATTATAACTGCAAAAATCAGCAGCAAAAAAAGTGGAAATGCACTTTTGGCAATAAATCCTATATCCTTGTTGGCCAGTCCTTGAAGGACAAATAAATTAAATCCAACTGGAGGAGTAATTTGTGCCATTTCAACAACAATTACTAAAAAAACTCCAAACCAAATCATATCAAATCCGGCCTGTCTAACCATTGGTTCTATAATTGCCATAGTTAATACAACTGCAGATATCCCATCAAGAAACATGCCCAAAATAATATAAAAAATTGTAAGTACAAAAATTAATAGGTATGGAGATAAATTCATTTCTTGTATCCAGATTGCTAGATTTCTAGGAAGTCCTGTAAAACCCATTGCTAAGGATAAAAATGAAGATCCTGCTAAAATAAATGCAATCATACATGAGGTTTTTGTGGCTCCCAATAAAGACAACTTAAAAGTTTCTTTGTTTAAGCTCTTTTGAAAAAAAGATAAAATTAATGCTCCGACAACCCCTAAAGAAGCTGCTTCTGTTGCTGTCGCAATCCCCATATAAATTGATCCAATTACAGCTACAATTAAAATAATAACAGGCATTAATTGAACTGAATCTTTAATTTTTCTAGAAAAAGAAAACGTTTCTACTACTGTAGGCATTACGTCTTTGTTAATAATTGACCATCCAATGACGTAGAACATAAAAAAAATAGCAATCATAATACCTGGAACTATTCCAGCAATAAAAAGTTTAGCGATTGATTCTTGAACCGTTACACCATAAATAATTAAAATAATTGAAGGAGGAATTAATAATCCTAAAGTTCCAGAACCAGCTAAGCTTCCAAGTAATAATTTTTCAGGGTAATTTCTTTTTCTTAATTCAGGAATAGACATCTTTCCAACTGTAGCAACAGTAGCTGCAGAAGATCCTGAAATTGCTGCAAACAAAGCACAACCTACAACATTTACATGTATTAAACCACCTGGTAGACGAGACATCCATGGAGCTAAACCTTTAAATAAATTTTCAGATAATTTAGTCCTAAACAAAATTTCTCCCATCCAAACAAATAATGGCAGAGCTGTTAAGGTCCATGATGAACTTGTTCCCCAAATAGTTGTTGCCATTGCATCTCCAACAGGTCTATCTGTAAAAATCAGCATTCCAATTGCTGATACTCCTATCATGCTAATTGCTACCCAAATTCCTGTTCCAAGAAAAAATAATAAAATAGATATAAAAAAAATTATTAGAAATAATTCTGACATAATTAATTATTTTTTTTCTTTAAAATCAGCAAAATAAAATGATGTATCACACAAATAAAAAATATTGTTGAACCTATTGCTACAGAAAGCTGCGGTATCCAAATATATATTTCATCAGCTCCCTCACTTCTTTCACCAAATTTTATTGAAAGAATTAACATTTTAATAAAATAATAAGATAAAAAACCGGAAAAAAATGATGCTATAAATAAACACCATAATTCTAAAAATCTTCTTATTCTTTCTTTCGCTTTTTCTAAAAATAATGTAATTCTGATATGCCCCTTTTCTCCAAAAGTATAAGCCAAAGCTAAAAAAGAGGATGCGGCCATACTGTAACCTGAATATTCTGCTAAACCTCTAATATAAAAATTAAATAATCTAGATGCAATTCCTGTTAAAATAAATACTGCAACTAAAATTAAAAAAAACGCAGCAATATATCCTGACAATCTATAAAGAGTTCTTAAAAAATTATCTATTTTACAAAGCATAAAAAAGGCCGTTTAATTATACGGCCTTTTTTTTCAATTTAAATAAATTTAGTAGCTGTAGCTGCCATTATAAGCTTTTAGAACAGCTGTTCCTCTTAGACATGATAGCACCTACTTCCTCGAAATGTTTTTTTAATGCTGCATTAACTTTTGCAACTTTCATGCCAGCATCTGCAAGAGCTTTTTTATCGTCTTTATTTCCTCTTTTAGATAAATCCCATCCTTTTTGTTCGGCTTTTGCTGCCTCTGACATAACTAATTTTTGAGTTGCTTCATCTAGTTTGTTCCAAGCATCTTTATTCACAATAACCATATTTTTTGGAAACCAAGCTGCGATATCATAAAAATATCCCACACCATTTTCCCAAATCTTTTTATTTTTACCTGTTGTAGGAGATGTGATCATGCTTTCAACTGCACCTGTGGAAAAAGCCTGACTAATTTCAGCAGCTTCAATTTTTGTTGGTGCCATTCCAGTTAATTCTGCAATTCTAATTGTTGCTGAGTTATATGCTCTAAACTTTAAACCTTTTAGATCTGCAACACTGTTAATTTCTTTTTTACTATATAAACCTTGAGCAGGCCATGGCACAGCATATAAAAACACAAGTCCTTTTGCATCAAGACCTTTTACAATTTCAGGTTTTGAAGCTTTGTAAAGCCTCATAGCAGCTCCATAGTTTGTTGCTAAAAAAGGTTGTGAGTCAACTTCTAATAATGGATCTTCTTTTCCAAGAGCAGACATAAACCTTTCTCCAATTTGAGCCTGTCCAGTTCTTACTGCTCTAAAAATTTCTCCACCTTTATAAAGTGAACCACCCGGGTGAGTAACTATTGTTAATTTACCGCCACTTTTGTTTGAAACATTTTTTGCAAACTCTGTTGCATTTGCAGAATGAAAATTTCCAGCACCATAAGCAAGTGCCATATCCCACTTTTCTGCTGAAAATGCGAAATTTATATTTAATAACATTGCAATAAATGCTACTAAAATTTTATTTAATAACTTCATAATCCCTCCAGTTTTTTAATTTCTCTATTTCATTATGAAGAATGATCAATTGCAATAAAAAAGTCCTTTTAATACACTACTTTTAATTGCATTAATTAAAAATGATAATAATATAAGGATAAGTTGATTGAACAATCTATAATACTAATTCAAATTATCTTTATTGATATCATTATGGCTGCTGATAATGCCATAATAATTGCTTTGATAGCTGCTAACTTTGCCCCAAAAAACAGAAAACAAATTATAATGTGGGGAGTATTGGCTGCGTTCGTATTTCGAATTCTTTTTGCGGTCTCTGCAACTTATTTATTTGGATTTCCTTATATAAAAATTTTAGGAGGTTTATTACTAATTTGGATTGTAAATGATTTAAGACAAGATTTATTTCAGACAAAAAAAATAAGATCTCCAACGAAAGCATCAAAAGAACCATCTTACATTAATAGTGTTTATAAAGTTCTATTTGCTGATATCACACTGAGTTTTGATAATGTGATAGGTGTGGTTGGCGCTGCTAAAGATTATGTTGGTTTATTAATTTTTGGTTTATTTTTATCTGTTGTACTAATTGGCGCTATAGCAACTTATTTTGCAAATTATATTCAAAAAAATAAATGGATTGGATATGTAGGTCTAGTTATTATTTTAATTGTTGCTATACAATTAATTATTGGAGGATTGGTAGATCTTGAAGTTTTGAGTATTAATGAAACTTTTGAAAAATATTTTTAATTTTAAAAAGAGTGTTTTTTTAAAGGAAATTTTTTTTTAAGTATATCTTTCTTAAAGTTAATAATTGATCTATTTATAATTTTTTTTAAATTTACATATTTTTTAACAAATCTTAATTTAACTGTATTTAAACCTATTAAATCATCAGTAACCAAAACTTGCCCATCACAATATTTTGATGACCCTATTCCAATAGTAGGAATCTTAATATTGTTCGTAATCATTTTTGATAAGTTGCTTTCTACACACTCTAATACGATGGAAAATACACCTGCTGTTGAAAGCAATATGGAGTCTTCATAAATTCTTTTTCTTTCAATCACTGATTTACCTTTGTATCTAAAGACCCATAACAGCAATTTTGTTCTTAGTTAAATGTTTAATTATTTTAATAATTTTTTTTCCACCCTCAAGTTTAACTGCATCACATTTGGTAGATTCAATTACCTTTTTTACATTTTTTAACGCTTGATTTTTATTTTGATATGTTTTGTAAGGCATATCTACAACTAATAGACTTTTTTTAACTCCTTGCTTCACACTTTTTGTATGATTAATCATCATATTTAGGCTTACTTCTCTAGTAGATTTCATGCCATAAAGTACTGATCCTAAAGAATCTCCTACTAAAATAATATCACAATGTTTGTCTAAAATTTCTGCCATATTTTTTGAATAAGCAGTTAAACAAACAATTTTACTTTTATTTTTTTTACTTAAAATTTTTTTTATTTTGGAATTAATCATTCTAATTCTATAGTGCTTGGTGGTTTTGATGTAACATCTAAAACTACTCTATTAATACCTTTAACATTATTTATAATTTTATTAGAAATTGATTGCAAAAAATTCTTATCAAAATTAAAAAAATCCGCAGTCATGCCATCTTCTGAGGTTATGGCTCGAAGTAAACACATGTATTCGTAAGTTCTATTATCACCCATTACACCAACGGTTTTTACAGGCATTAGAGCAGCGTAAGCCTGCCAAATTTTATCATATAATTTATTCAATTTTAAATGGTTAATAAACAGATAATCGGCTTCTTTTAATATTCTCACTTTTTCTTCAGTAACATTTCCAGGAATTCTTATTGCTAAACCAGGCCCTGGAAATGGATGTCTAAAAATAACATTTTTAGAAAGAGAAAGTTCTGCGCCTAATTTCCTAACCTCATCCTTAAACAAATATTTAAGCGGTTCTATAAGTTTAAATTTCATTTTTTTAGGAAGTCCTCCTACATTATGATGTGATTTTATTTTAGAAGTTGGGCTGCCAGTAACTGATTTGCTCTCTATTAAATCAGGATAGAGTGTTCCTTGTGCCAAATATTTTATATTTTTAAATAATTTTGATTTTTTTTCAAAAACTTTAATAAACAAATTTCCAATAACTTTTCTTTTTTTTTCAGGATCATTTATGTTTTTTAATTTACTTAAAAATAATTTTTTGGCGTCTACATATATTAAATTAATTTTAAATTTCTTTTTAAATGTATTTACAACATCAATTTCTTCATATTTTCGAAGTAACCCAGTATTTACAAAAATACAAATTAAATTATTTTTTATTGATTGATGAATTAATTTTGCAACTACACTGCTGTCCACACCTCCAGATATAGCACATAATACTTTGTGATTTCCTACCTCTTGTTTAATTTCCTTAATTAATGTTTTCTTTTGATCCTTGATTGACCAATTTTTTTTGATTTTACAAATAGAATAAACAAAATTATTAATGATATTTAAACCTTTTGTAGTGTGACTTACCTCTGGATGAAATTGAACCCCATATATTTTTTTTTTTGCGTTTTCAATTATTGCATATTTGGAATTTTTACTTGATGCAATTATTTTAAAATCTTTTGGTAATTTATACACAACGTCTGCATGACTCATCCAAACATTATTAATTTTTTTCTTATTAAAAAAGTTTTTAGTTAAAATACTAGACTCCTTAACTTTGCCACCTAAAGATTTTGAAATAATTTGATGTCCAAAACATATTCCCAGAATTGGTATATCTAAATTATATATTTTCTTCTTTATTTTTATTAACTTATTATTCACATTAAGCGGACCACCAGAGAATATGATTCCTTTAACGTTCTTTAATCTTATTAATTTATATAAATTATTGTGTTTAATAATCTCTGAATAAATTCCTGTTTCTCGTACACGTCTTGCAATCAATTGAGTAAACTGTGAACCAAAATCAACGACTAGGACAGTTTCAAGATTACTGCTGAGACTCATTTTTCGGTTCAAGATCTTTAATCTTTTCAGCTATTATTAGTTTTTTACTGCAGAGCTTCGAACATACAAGTAAAAAAGTTTCGTTTAGTTCTTTAACTTTAGAAAAATTTGATTTTTCAATATTTAATTCAATTAACATATACAGCGCTTCTTCATTTTTTGGATTTAACAATAGAGTTGTGTCTAGATTTTTTTTTAATTCCTTATCATTTTTTTCTTCTTTATAAATTTTAGCTAAATATAGATATGATAAATGATCTTTTGGATTAAATACAATATTCCTTTGTAATAAAAATTTTGAATCTTCATAATTTTTATTATTATAAAGTTTTATTGCTTTATCAAAAAAATTTTCTTTTGCATTAACTGAAACATTTGAATTTACCAAAAAAACTGCAAATAAAATTAAATAAAAAAATTTAATCATTAGATTTTACTTTCATGTTTAACTTCATCTATATTATGAACCATGCTCTCATAAAAACCTGCTTTAGTAATTTTTACAAAATTTGGTTTATTTTTTAAATTAATAATTTTTTTTGAACCTAAATACCCCATTGAAGACTTCAAGCCCCCGATTAATTGATAAATAATATCTTCTACACTACCTTTAAATTTTACTAAACCCTCAACACCTTCTGGAACATATTTTGATGTATCTTCATATTTTTTTTGAAAGTATCGATCTGCTGACCCTTTATTCATTGCTCCGACTGAGCCCATTCCACGAAATTTTTTATATAACTGTCCCTTTTTTTTAATTAATCTACCGGGTGCTTCTACTGTTCCTGCAAACAAAGAACCTATCATAACAGCATCTGCTCCTGCTGCTAATGCTTTTACTATATCACCTGAAAATTTTATTCCTCCATCAGAAATAATTGAAACTTTTTTGTTTTTAACCCCTTTTTTGACATCCAAAATTGCACTCAATTGTGGAACACCAATGCCTGCAACTAACCTTGTCGTACAAATCGAACCAGGTCCTATACCAACCTTTATTATATCAACTCCAAGATTTGTTAAAAACTTTGCAGCTTCAGCTGTAGCAATATTTCCAGCACAAAGTGTTATTTGATTTGATTTGTATTTTTTTATTATTTTTATTATTTCTGCAACTTTTTTACTATGGCCATGAGCTGTATCAACAACAATTAAATTAACTTTTTCTTTTAATATAGCATCAGCTCTTTTCATTTCATTAGGGCCGGCTCCAATTGCAGCTCCAACTATAAAATTTTTAGATTTAACTTTTTTAATTTCTATAATTTGCTTATTAATATCAATATTTCTGTGAATAACCCCAATACCACCTGCTTTTGCAATCGCTATAGCCATCTTAGACTCTGTAACAGTATCCATAGCTGAAGATAAAAGTGGAATCTTTAAGCTTAAATTTTTTGATAAATTAGTTTTAGTATCAACTTCAGACGGCAAAATCTCAGAATACTTTGGCACCAAAGTAACATCATCGAATGTAAGTGCTTCTTTTATAGTGCCCATAAGATTGTATATATGATTCTTTAATAATTAAAAGCATATTACTTAAGATTTTTACAAATAATGTAATTTTCTTTTGATTCTTTTCTACTTGATTTAGGCTTAAATATTTTTACATCCTTAAATATATTTCTAGCTTTACCAATAATTTCTTTAAAATTAGAACCCATAAAGATTTTAGAAACAAAAAAACCATTTTTATTAATAATATCTTTAGTAAAATTTAAAGCATCTAAACATAATTCCCCTGTAATTAAAGAATCCATATTTTTATTACCTGTGGTATTTTGAGCCATATCAGAGACAATAATATCAATTTTATTTTCAAAATAATTAGAAATGTCTTTCTTTATTTTAGTTTCAGTAAAATTACCCAAGATAAAATTGGTATTATTTATGGGATCCATTTGTTTGAGGTCTACAGATAAAATTTTCCCATTTTTAATTTTTTCACTAGCAACTTGCGACCAGCTCCCTGGAAAAGCTCCTAAATCCAAAAAAGTTTTTTTATTGTAAAAAATCTTAAATTTTTTATCAATTTCTATTAATTTAAAAGCTGATCTTGATCGATAGCCACGCATAATTGCGCTTCTTACGTATATATCTCTATGCTGTCTTCTAATCCAGTTTTTTGAAATTTTATTTTTCTTCAATTACTGTCTCTAATCAAATCTCAAACTTTTTGATATTATATTTCCATCTAGAGTCTCAATATCTATAGCAACATTTTTATCTATTCTCATATCCTTATTATTTTTCCACAAACCAGCAGCTAAATGCATAATACCAATTTTATTGTTGGGCAAATAAGGCTCTACAAAAGTTCCATTAATTTCATCATATTTTGGCAATAAATTGCTTGCTATCCAATTACATTTTAATGGCAAAAATTCAGTTTTAATATTATTTATGTAAACACTAATATTTATTGCCAAACCTTCTGAACCAAAAATATTTCCTTTTTTAAGAGCAAATCTTAAATTATCTTGCCAAACTTTCCAGCAAGGAGAATTCTTTTCTAAAGAAAAAACACCTATATTAATGTGAGGAGCAAAAGCTAATTTTCTGGAAATTTTATTTGAAAAACCAGATTTTTTTGCATGTTTAAAATTTTGAGATTTAATTAAAGCTACTTTTCCAAATAACCATTTTACCTTTGATAAAATTTTATAACCAGGACCAATTGTTTGGGTAATGCCTAGTTTACCCTTCTCACATGCTTTAAAATATAGTTCAATACATTCCCATTCATTTACCCATGCATCACAATCAATCCAAAGATATTTGTCATAATTTGGAAAATACTCAGGCAAAAATGCTCTTGAAACTTGGCTTTTAAGCCATTCTTTTCCTATTGCTTTAAGTTTAGAAACCTCAATATCCCAATTGGCTTTTTTAACTTCGTCAACCTTTTCTTTTAAAATACTAACTTGATCACTGCTTAATCCTGCATCTAATACACAAATAGAAATATTTTTACTTTGATTAAAATTTTTTATTGATGAAATAAGTTCAATTAGTAATTCGAAATAATTTGAATCTGCAAGAGTTACTATTGCATTTGATTTCATTTATAACATATCCTCTTCATCTTCATCTTCATCTTCATCTTCATCTTCGATATAATCTGAATTTTTATGTTTGTTAAATATTTTTTTGTAATGAAAGGCGCTGATTGGTATTAATAATATGTATATTACCCCTGAAATAAATAAAACTTGGAAAGTAAAAATAATAAGCAACCCAAAATATATTGCTATACCAAATAGTAAAAGACGAGTTGCTTTTCTAGGTATAACAATTTTTTTTAATGCATAAGTAGGAATTTTGCTAACCATTAATAAAGGAATAATTATAAACATTGCAGATACTATTTGAGATTTATATATATCAATAGAATAAAAATCACTTCTATCCAAAATTAAAGGTAACAAAAGTAACATTGCACCCGCTGGAGATGGGACACCTTCAAAAAAGTTATCTTTCCACGATGAGTTTTGATTAGAAGAAATATTAAATCTTGCTAATCTTAACGCAACACAGACAACATAAGTAAGTGATAAGAACCAACCTAATTTTCCCATTTGATTTGCATGCCAAAAGTACATTATAAAAGCTGGTGCAACACCAAAGCTAATCACATCTGTAAGTGAATCTAATTCTTTGCCTACTTTAGATGTAGCTTTAATTAATCTAGCTACCCTTCCATCTAAGCCATCTATTATTGCTGCGAAGGTAATTGCAATTATAGATAATTCAAATTTTGCATCCAAAGCAAATTTTATAGAGCTAAGTCCAATACATACTCCAATAATGGTAAGGATATTTGGTAATAAAGCTCGAGCTTTTTTTTCAGGAACAATTTTAATTTTATTGTGTAAATTTATATTCATTATTAAATTTTAGCTATTAATGTTTCTCCAGCTATTGTTGTCTGGTTTTCTTTTACAAGTGTTTTAAAATTTTGATAATAAATATCTAATCTGCTTCCAAATCTTATCATTCCAACTCTATCTCCTTGATTCATAACCTGGTCCTTATAACATTCGCATACAATTCTTCTTGCTATCATACCTGCTATTTGTACAATAATAATTTCTTCACCTTTATTGTTTGTAATTTTTATATAATTTCTTTCATTTTCCTCACTTGCTTTATCTAGTGATGCATTTAAAAATTTACCTGGTTTATAATAAATATCAGATATTTTTCCTGCGCAAGGCGTTCTATTTATATGACAATTAAATGGATTCATAAATATACTTACTCTAGTGAACTTTTTACTATTTAAATTTAACTCAATTGGTCCATCAACTTCACTGATTTGTGTGATCAGACCATCAGCTGGACTTACTAAAAAATCTTCATCATTAATTGATATCCTTTCTGGATCTCTAAAAAAATAATAAACCCAAATAGTTATTATAAGTCCAACAAAACCTAAAAATTTTGAAAAGAACAGCAAAACAAGAGTTATAAAAACTGAAATAACTATAAATTTATATCCTTCAGAATGTATTTTTGGAAAAATTCTATCTATCATAAACGTTTATTTGATAATTTTAGGTTATTATGTATAAAACCCAATAAATTTAATTAATAAGATGAAATTTATATAATGTCTAAAATTAGTGTCAAGAACCCAGTTGTTGAGCTTGATGGTGACGAAATGACTAGAGTGATTTGGGATTTTATCAAAAAAAAACTTATTCTTCCTTACTTAGATTTAAAAATTGAATATTTTGATTTAGGTTTAAAAAATAGAGACAAAACTTCAGATCAAATTACAATTGATAGTGCCAATGCCATTAAAAAATTTGGTGTGGGAATTAAATGTGCCACAATCACTCCTGATGAATTAAGAGTTAAAGAGTTCAAATTAAAGAAAATGTGGCGCTCTCCTAACGGAACTATAAGAAATATTATTGGAGGTACCGTATTTAGAGAACCAATAATTTGTAAAAATGTTCCTAAATTAGTCCCTTCTTGGACACATCCAATTATTATTGGAAGACATGCTTTTGGCGATCAATATAGAGCAACTGATTTTAAAGTTCCTGGCAAAGGTAAATTGGAAATTAAATGGACCTCTGAAAATGGTAAAGATGAAAAAAAATATGAAGTTTGTAATTTTCCTGGTCCAGGCGTAGCTTTATCAATGTACAACCTGGATAAATCAATAGAAGACTTTGCTCGTTCTTGTTTAAATTATGGTTTATTAAAAAAATGGCCAGTTTATTTATCAACAAAAAATACAATATTAAAAATTTATGATGGAAGGTTTAAGGAAATTTTTCAAGAAATATTTGAAAAAGAATTTAAAAAAAAATTTGAAAATGAAAACCTAACTTATGAACATAGATTAATTGATGATATGGTAGCCTGCGCGATGAAATGGAATGGAAATTATATTTGGGCATGTAAAAACTATGATGGAGATGTTCAATCAGATACTATAGCTCAAGGTTATGGATCTTTGGGTTTAATGACAAGTGTTTTATTAGGCCCTGACGGAAAAACTATGGAATCTGAAGCTGCTCATGGAACAGTAACAAGACACTTTAGAATGCATCAGCAGGGTAAAGAAACATCCACAAATCCAATTGCATCTATTTTTGCATGGGCTAGAGGATTGTCTCACAGAGGTAAATTAGATTCTAATGATGAGTTGATAAAATTTTCAAATACTTTAGAGCAGGTTTGTGTAGAATCTGTAGAAAGTGGCTCAATGACTAAAGATCTTGCAATACTAATCAGCACAACAGCAAAATATTTAACTACTAATCAGTTTTTGGAAAAAATTGATAATACTCTTAAAAATAAATTAAATTAACTTTTTTAAAATTTCTTTGTAAGATTCTTCTATTCTTTCAATTTTTTCGCCTCCTGCTTGAGCAAAATCAGCTCTGCCTCCGCCACCTTTTCCACCCAATATAGACGAACCAATTTTAACTAAATCTAAAGCACTTATTTTTTTTGAAAGTTCTCTCGTTATTCCAACCGCAATTCCTAATTTTTGTTCTTGTATAGCATATGCAATAACTATTCCTTCTTTAAGTTCTTTTTTACCTTGGTCAATTATTGTTCTAAGTTCTTTTGTTGGCAAATCATTTACTTTCTGAAATCTAATCTTTATTTTATTTACAATTTCATCTTTAATTAAATTTTTATTTTTATCCGCCAAAATGCTATTGATAAGTAATTTTTCATAATGTTTTTTTAATTTACTAAGATCATGTTCGGTTTTATCAAATTCTCCGCCAAGAGATTTGATTTGATTTTTAATTTGTTCAATGTTTTCTTGTAATTTTTCGTCCTTACTTTGCTGATCAATTTTTTTTGAATTTAAATAATTATTTAATTGAGAAGCTCTTAAAGCTTCAACTCTTCTTACGCCAGCGGCAATTGCTGATTGACTGATTATTTTAAAATTTCCTATTTCTGATGTATTTTTCACATGAGTTCCTCCACATAATTCTGTTGAAAAATATGTATTTTTATCAGCACCCATCGATAAAACTCTTACTTCATCTCCATATTTTTCTCCAAACAATGCAAGAGCTCCATTTTCTACTGCCTCTTTAGGTGTCATTAATCTAGTACGAACATTGCTTTTAGACTGAACCATTGTATTGACATATTTTTCAATTTTGTTTACTTCATCTGTGGAGACAGGTTTCATATGACTAAAATCAAACCTTAATCTGTCTGGACCAACAAATGAACCTTTTTGGATTACATGCTTTCCTAATACTCTTCTTAATGCTTCATGCAATAAATGTGTTGCGGAATGGTATGCTCTAATATTTGATCTCCTCTCTGAATTAATTTTTAAATCTAATGTATCTCCTTTAGATATCGATCCTTTAATTAATTTTCCAATATGGATATGGAGATCTGCCAGTTTTTTTTGAGTATCTGTGACTTCAAAGCGACTGTTTGAACCTAAAAGAAAACCTGTATCACCTATTTGACCTCCAGACTCTCCATAAAAAGGGGTTTGATTAGTAATTATTATTCCTTCACTGTTTTCTGTAAGGGTATCAGTTTCTTTTCCATTATGAATAATAGTAAGCACAACTCCTTGTGAATTGTCGGTTTCATAGCCTAAAAAATCTGTAGATCCTAATTTTTCTCTGACCTTAAACCAAATGTGCTCAATCGCAGTATCTCCAGACCCTTTCCAATTTTTTTTGGCATTCTCTTTTCTTTTAGTCATTAATTGATCAAATGATTTGGTATCCACTTTTATTGATTTAGATCGTAAAATATCTTGGGTAAGATCTAATGGAAATCCATATGTATCATATAATTTGAAAGCAATATCTCCTGGGAATATTTTTGTGATTTTTTTCATCTCTTCTTCAAGAATATTCATTCCTCTTTCTAGAAGTATTAAAAATTTTTCTTCTTCCATTTTTAGTGTTTCAGTAATTAATGCTTCTGCTCTTAATAATTCCGGATAACTTGATGACATTTCGTTAATTAAGGTTTTTAAAATTTTATAAAAAATTGGTTCCTTTGAACCCAGCAAGTGAGAATGTCTCATGCCTCTTCTCATGATTCTTCTTAAAACATATCCTCTGCCCTCATTTGAAGGTAAAACTCCCTCTGAAATTAAAAAAGAGCTTGCTCTTAAATGGTCTGCTATAACTCTGAAACTAGCTAGATTTTTTTGATCTACTTTTTTTTTTAAAATTTCTGATGTCGAATTAATTAATTTTTTGAAATGATCTATTTCATAATTATCATGTGTACCTTGTAATAAAGCTGATATTCGTTCAAGGCCCATGCCTGTATCTACAGAAGGTTTTGGTAAATTAATTCTTTTTTCCTTTGAAACTTGCTCATATTGCATAAACACGAGGTTCCATATTTCAATAAATCTATCTCCTTCCTGATCTGAACTGCCTGGAGGACCTCCTTTTAAATGATCTCCATGATCATAGAAAATCTCTGAACAGGGTCCGCAAGGTCCTGTTTCTCCCATTGACCAAAAATTATCTGAAGTTGAGATCTTAACTATCCTGTTTTCACTTAAACCAGTTATTTTCTTCCATAAATTAAACGCATCATTATCTTCATTAAATACAGTCACATATAATCTATCTTTGCTGAGACCAAATTCTTTTGTGATTAATTCCCACGCTAGACTTATTGCTTTTTCTTTAAAATAATCACCAAAAGAAAAGTTTCCTAACATTTCAAAAAATGTATGATGTCGTGGAGTGTATCCAACATTTTCTAAATCATTATGTTTGCCACCTGCCCTTACACATTTTTGTGAAGTAGTTGCTCTTAAATAATCTCTTTTTTCTAAGCCAGTAAAAACATTCTTAAACTGAACCATGCCAGAATTAGCAAACATTAAGGTTGGATCATTATTTGGAACCAAATTGCTTGACTCAACTATTTTATGATCATTCTTTTCAAAATAATTTAAAAAAGCACTTCTTATTTCATTTAATGATTTGCTAGCCATAATTTTAAAATACAGTTTTTTTATTTGATGTCTAGGTAACTGTAGATAAAAAAGGCGCCTAATAAGGCGCCTTTTAACTAATTAAAGATGGCTTTTAACTAATCTTTTTTAATTTCTTCTTTAGGTAATTCTTTGCTATTTTTTTCTAGAGGATTTCCTTCAATTTTTTTAGATATTATTCTCGCTTTTTCTCTTATAGCCATTTCTATTTCTGCAGCCACTTTAGGGTTTTTTTCTAAATAAATTTTAGCATTTTCTCTTCCCTGTCCTATTTTTTCTCCTTTATAAGCATACCAAGCGCCTGCTTTTTCGACTATCTCTGCTTTAGCGCCCAAATCTATTAACTCTCCAGTTTTGCTTATTCCTTTTCCATACATCAAATCAAACTCTACAACTTTAAATGGTGGTGAAACTTTATTTTTTACTACTTTAACTCTGGTAGAATTACCTATTATTTCATCTTTATCTTTTATGGCTCCTATTCTTCTAATATCCAATCTAACTGATGAATAAAATTTTAATGCGTTACCGCCTGATGTTGTTTCAGGATTACCAAACATAACGCCAATTTTCATTCTTATTTGGTTAATAAAAATTACCATTGTGTTAGTTTTTGATATCGAACTAGTTAGTTTTCTTAAAGCTTGGCTCATCAATCTTGATTGTAATCCCACATGATGATCGCCCATTTCACCTTCTAATTCTGCTCTTGGGGTTAATGCTGCAACTGAATCCACAACTAATACAGATATTGATCCCGATTTAATTAATGTATCAGCTATTTCTAAAGCTTGTTCCCCTGTATCGGGTTGAGAAATTAAAAGTTCTTCTGTCTGTACTCCTAGTTTTTTAGCATATATTGGATCTAAAGCATGTTCAGCATCCACAAATGCACAAATTCCACCTGTTTTTTGCGCCTCTGCAACAACTTGTAATGCTAAGGTCGTTTTTCCAGATGACTCGGGTCCATAAATTTCAATTACTCTTCCTTTTGGAAGCCCACCTATTCCTAAAGCCAAATCTAAACTTAATGAACCTGTAGAAATTGAATCAATATCCATTGCAGCTTGTTGACCAAGCTTCATTACTGATCCTTTTCCAAAGTTATCCGTAATTTGGCTTATAGCTGCATCCAAAGCTTTATTTTTTTCTTTGTTTTCAGCTTCTTGGCTTTTATTTGTTTTTACGATTTTTAGGTTGTTTTTAATCATTTTAGCCCTTTTTTGTTAATATTTATAATTCGAATCATGTATTTAAATGTACACATTTTGTTCTTTTTATCAATATTATTTTTATTCACATTTTTCTTATTAAATAAGGGTCTAATTAAGGCTCAAATTTAATGCTGTTAACTGACCTAATGTGAGCAAAAGCTTATATTGAGATAAAAAATGATTTCTTTGGGAAGTGGTAAGATTATTTTTTGCATCAAGTAAAATAGAATTAGATTGGATAACATCTAATGTTGATCTTCCAAGTCCAGACTCATATTCAATTGAAATTCCCTCATTAGCAATTTCTGCTGCTTTGACCTGTACTTTAATAGAATTTAATAAACTTTTAGATGATTTAAAATTTGACCATGCGCTTGATACTAAAGTTTCATTAGATCTTTTAGCATCTTCTAACAATAATGCTTTTTGATCTCTTAATGATTTATTTTTTCTTAAACTAGATAAATTTTTTCCGCCTAAAGAAAATGGCCAAGATACTGTGGCCTTTAAAGTTTCTTTATCACTTTCATCATAAGTTGAACTTGTATCATCAGTTTGTGTTGCTTGAAAAGATAGTGTGGCCGATGGAGATAAATCAGATTTTGCAATGGCCACATCTTTGTTTGCTTGCTCTAACTCCAACTTTACAATATTTAATTCTGGACTAAACTGTTTTGAAATTATATTTGCTTCTTTAAGGTTATTAGGAAGTTTGTATTTAAATACATAACTTTCATTTACTTCTTCACTATTATTTATTTTACCTATTGTTTGCTCATAAATTAATTTGCTTGTAACAATATCATTTCGAACTTGAATTAGCTTTGCATTTGCTCCTGCCAATGAAGCTTCAGATTGTGCAACATCAGTTAAATTTATTTCTCCTTTTTCTAATCTTGCTCTATCAGTTTCTACCTGTCTTTCTAAAAGACTTACATTTAATAAATTTATTTTTAATTTTTTATTATTTAATACTAGATTGGTGTAAGCCTCTACGGACTCATAAATAATTTCTTGTTCTACTTTTTTTAATTTTAGTCTAGCTATTTCTAGACCTATTTCATTTTTTTCTAAATCAGGTTTTCTACTTTGGTCATATAATTTTTGTTCAACCAATATAGATGTTTGTAGTGGGTTAACATCATCTTTGCTGGCATCTTCCCCACTTCTATTTGTTAATTTAGATGTATTTTCTGCGCTCTTGTATCCTGAAATTGTAACAGTAGGTAAAAAATTACTTTTTGATATATTAATATTTTCCTTAGATATTTTTAAATTTTCTCTTTCAGCATTCAATTTTGGGTTATTATCGTAAGCTTCTTTTATAGCTTCAATTAGAGTAATTGCATTTGCATTACAAATTAAAAAAATGTTTATTAATATAAATAGTAAAAATTTTTTCATTTATTTTATGTATCTTATATTTTTAATTTGATGATTTTTATTAAGATTTAAAACAATTGAGGCAATTTTTGGTAAATCTTTAAACATTTGCTGAGTAACTCTTTGATAAGTCATCATAAATTTTAAAACTTCCGAATTTGTCATAATTTTAAATTTCTTTTTAATATTTTTGAGTCTTAGTTTATTTTCTTGTTTAAGTCTCCATTTTTGTAATGAACTAAAATTAGGTACCTTCATGTAAATAATGTCATTCATTTTATTAAATAAGTACTTATATTTATTTTTTAATTGTTTGTTAACATAATTTCTCCATTTAAAATTTAAATCTTCTTTTTTTTCTAAAATATTAACCGCTTTATTTAATAATTTATTACTTTGAGGTTTTGCTCCCACACACCAGCCCTCTAGGATTATAATGTCCGGAATATAATTAATTTTTTTCCATTTTGATTTTATTGCCCTATCATCAATTGATTTATCAAATATCGGTAATGAAATTACTTTATTTTTTTTTAATTTAATTTTTTTTAAATAATTAATGATAAATTTTATATCATGAGTGCCTGGAACTCCTCTGGTTTTCAACAAAGGATGTATTTTTTTTGACAATTTTTTACGATCGTTAAGAGTTTTATAAAAATCATCTATTGAAAAAATACAAACTTTTTTTTTAAAATAATTAGTTAAAATTATGTTTAGTAAACTAGTTATAGTTGTTTTACCTGCTCCCTGACCTCCTGAAAGACCTAAAAAATAAGTATTAGAATATTGATTTGATTTTTCATTAATCCAAAAACTCAATGGAATTAAGTAATTTAATAACATTTTTTTCTTATTTTTAAATTTTTCTTTTTTAGTTTCTTGTTTTTTAAAATATCTAAAACATTTTTTTGCAACATGTTTGAAACAATTATTTTTAGACATTTTAATTAAATCTTTATGATATTTTATTTCTTTTGATCAAGAGGATGATTTTCACCATCATTCACACTTACATTTTCTAATTCAAAAGGATCTACACCCTCTAAACATGCTACATTAACCCCATACATAATTGGATTGGCTCTTGGATTATGATGAGTATAAACTCCACAATTAGAACAGAAATAATGTTTGGCAGTCTTGGTATGGAATTGATAAAGTTTAAGTAGTTCTTTACCTTTAATAATTTTTAAATCATCTGGACCAACCATCGTCATTATGGTTCCTCTTCTTTTACATAATGAACAATTACATCTGATAACCTTTACAAAAGGATCGGGTACATTCACTTCAATTTCTATTCCACCACAGTGACAAGTTAATTTTTTCATTTATTTTTTATTTAAATTTTTTAGCATGATTTTTATACCTTGGTAATAGTTATAGTTGTCCACACCATAGTTAGGTTTATTTTAGATGTTCTTGTTTTGATTCATTTATGATTCAGGTTTGGACTCAAAATACAACCTATTGACTATGCCTTAAATATATAATAGAACAAAATAAGAACATTATGAGGTTAACTCTACCTTTCTATTTACATAAGGCCGGTGCTGGGTTTCCGTCTCCAGCAACTGATTATATAGAGGAAGACATCGATCTTAATATTCATTTAATCAAAAACACACCCGCTACCTTTGTCATAAGAGTGCAGGGAAAATCTATGTCGAATGTTGGTATTTATGATGGGGATCTTTTGATAGTTGATAAAAGTTTAAAACCAAAAAATTTTTCAACTGTTATTGCTAATGTTCATGATGAGCTTGTAGTAAAAAGTTTTATAAAAGAAAAAAATTTACAATTCTTATCCTCTGAACCTAAAAACCTTAACGATAAAGTTATTATAGGTGAAAATTCAGAAGTTTTTATTTGGGGAGTTGTAACTTATGTCATCCACTCAGCTTACTAAAAAAATAGCATTAGTTGATTGTAATTCTTTTTATGTTTCGTGTGAAAGATTGTTTAAACCATCATTAATCAAAAAGCCTGTTATTGTTTTATCAAATAATGACGGTTGTATAATTTCAAGATCTAACGAGGCAAAAGATCTTGGAATAAAAATGGGTGATCCATATTTCAAAGCTAAAGATATAATTGTAAAAAATAATGTTCATGTATTTTCTTCAAACTATTCTTTGTATGGTGACATATCCAGAAGAGTAATGAGAACTTTAAAATATTTTACTTCAGAAATAGAAATTTATTCCATAGATGAGGCTTTCTTAGATTTAACAAGTTTTCCCAATGATTTAGTAGAACTTTTTGTTAAAAAAATTAGAAATACGATATTGGAGTGGACAGGAATACCAACTAGCATTGGCATAGCAACTACTAAAACTTTAAGTAAAATTGCAAATCACATTGCAAAAAAAGAAAAGTCAGGAGTGGTAAGTTTAGTAGAAAAAAAAAATATTGATCCTATTCTAGAAAAAATAAATATTAATGATGTTTGGGGTGTTGGGAAGCAACTAACTAAATTTTATATTAAAAATGGCATTAATAACGCTAAACAACTAAAGAATGTTTCAAATACTTGGATTAAAAAAAGTTCCAATGTTTTGAGCTCAAGAACAGCAATGGAATTAAGAGGAATTTCTTGTATTAATTTAGAAATACATCAAACAAAAAGAAAAAGTTGCTGTGTGTCAAGATCTTTTGGAAAAAAAGTAGAAAATTTCCAAGAATTAAAAGAATCTATTGTTGCTCATTGTTTAAATGCCTCAGAAAAAATAAGATCTGAGTCTTTGCTAACTAAATCGATTACAGTTTTTATCAGAACAAGTCCATTTCAAAATAAAGGAAAATACTATTCAAACTCTAAAACTATAGATTTTCCAATCGCTACCGATAATAGTTTTGAAATAGTAAAAACTGCATTAATTGCATTAGATTATATTTTTAAAAAAAGTTTTAGATATCAAAAATCTGGAATAATTTTGTCAGGATTATCGAATTTAGAAAATAATGAAAATTTATTTTCTTCCATAAAGGAAAATAAAATTAAAAATCTAATGAAATCTATTGATTATACAAATCTTAAGTATGGTCGTTCAACTTTGAGTTTGGCGGACGCAGGTTTTCACAAAAAGTCTAACTTGAAAAAAGAATATTTCTCAAAAATTGATACTTCAGATTTTTATTGCCTACCAACAGTGAGAGCTATTTAAGAGTTTCAATATCTTGAATATTATTTAATGAATTATTTAATTCATTCAAATTTTCACGCTTAGAAAGTGAGATGACAGAAAAAATTAAAATAAGGGCTAAAAATACTGGAATTACAGTAATTACGGATAAAGATTGATAAGTAAAAAAAAGATAAACCAACAAAAAAATAATAGATCTAATAATCACTGTTTTTTTAAAAACTGCAATAATTGATAAAGAATGTTTCAATAAATTAAAAAAACTCATTTGAGATGGGCCAAAATACCGAGACCCTCTAATAGAAGGAATAGAAGTTCGATCTTTAACTAATTTGGTTAATGAGCCAGAAAAACTACTCCAAGTTGAGGAACTTTGAGCCATTCCATCAACAACTGGCTTAGGCAAGCAAGTATAATTACCAAACTTAATCGATTGTCCTGCAAAAACAAAAATTAAATACTTATGCATTAAATAACAAAATTTAAATAAAGGTCCTTCTGCCCTTTTAACTCTATCTGCAGTAATCACTTTATCTGGATTTTCTTTAGATTTGTTGAAAAGTAAGTTTAATTCTTCAGGTCGATCCTCTCCATCACCGTCCATAGGAACTACATAATCAAAATCTTCTTTTTCACTAATGTATTTTAAACCAGCAGCATTGCATCTTGCGTGACCTTTATTTTCTTTCATATTAATAATCTGAACTGATTTTATATTTTTAAGACTTATTGCATTTGTTGGTCTCTCTTCTGTAGAAGCATCATTGACAATTAAAACTGAAACTTCAGCATCCCATTCGATAATCTGTAAATCAATATTCTCTAGAAGTTTAAAGACTGATTTCCAATCATTATAAACGGGTATTAAGATTTTTATTTTTTTCATTATATTTTATAAATATTAGAAAAACAATTCAGAAATTCCATTTATTTAAAACAAATTAAATATTCTTTTGTATCTATTATTATTTTATTTTGTGAGTATTTGCATATATAATTTTCAGAAAACTTATCTATCTCTATAAAATTATTCTTATAAATTAAACTATTGTCCATAACTACAATTGGTCTATCTTTTAAATGATATGATAAATTTCCAGCATGCCATTCGTCTGATCCAACATAAACAATAGGTTTAACATCATTAACTTTGTTCCATTCTTTTTGAACTAAAGCTGCAATTTCCTTTCCAGGATAATCTGTTCTTTTATCTGTTTGAGTAATTGAAACATAATAATAAGCAAATGGAGAAAAGATAAATAATATTAAAAATACAGAAATAAAATTTTTAAATTTATTTAAATTTATTTGAGCTTGAAAAATATAAACAAAGAACACTCCCATAAATAAATAAAAAGGTGTCATCCACATTGTTCTTATTTTTACACCCACAATTAAGGAAGTTAAAAAAATTGAGATTATTGGAACAATATTTATTGCAATTAAAAATAATAGTTTTTTATCTTTAAAATCAAAGTTTAATTTAAATTTTGAAATGATAAACAAAAACATAATAAAAAATGGTATGAGTATTCCAATTTGTTTTCCTAAAAATATTAACGGGTGAGTAAAATGACTTAAAAAATTTGGTTCTTCTAATCCTGTTCTATGAAGACCATAAATAATAGTGCTATAGTTATTTTCTATTAACCAAATTAAATGAGGTAATAGAATTAATATAAAAATAATTCCAGGAATTAAATATTTAAAATGAAATTTTTTTTCTTTTATTATTAGATAAACAAAAAATATTTCTATTCCTAATAAAAGATAAATAAATAAATAATGTGATAAAACTCCTATTGCTGCAAAAAAACCGAAAAAAATCCAATTTTTAATATAATTTTCTTTTATACTTTTCCAGCAATAAAAAACTGTTAATCCCCAAAAAGGCAGCTCACATACATAAACGTTAAATTCAGGGGTTGTATAGTTATAAAAATAAATTCCTTCTAAAAGTAATACTGATATTAAACTTAAAAAATTATTTTGAAAAAATTCTCCACAAAATTTCCAAACAACAAAAAAAGCTAAAACAACAAATAACTGGCTAAGTAAATAATAAGACCAATCACTATTTCCAAAAATTTGATAAAAAACTTCAGCAAAAAATGCGCTTGCTGGTGGATGTTTATTAAAGCCCCATTCTAAATTGCTTCCCCATGCTAAAGCCTCGATAGTATCTAAAGGAAGATTTGAATTTGATAAAGCTGGAACCAGTGTCCAAATTAATAAATGGATAGTTAAAAAAATATAAAAAATGTTATTTATTTCATCCTTTTTTAATGACATTTATTCAAATTTATATGAATTATGTCTTCTTGACAGCAATTAATTGCTGAATATACTGCCTCGCTTTAATATTTATGACAATTAAAATCTCCAAAAAATACGTACCAAATCAAAAAGAAAAATATATGTGCAAGAAACACCAAATGTTTTTTAAACAAAAACTTATGAACTGGAAAGTTGAAATCAATAAATCTAATAGCCAGGTACTATACAATGGTGAGCCGGATGATAATAGTACTTCTGCCGATGTTGTCGACCAGGCAAGCTCTTATACTGAAAAAAATGTTGAAATGAAAACAATCAATAGACAAATTAAACTTATATCAAAAATAGATTTAGCCATAAAAAAAATTAAAGATGGAACTTATGGGTATTGTGAGGAAACTGGTGAACCAATTGGCATTAAACGGTTAATTGCAAGACCAATAGCGACGCTTTGTATCGCTGCACAAGAAAAACATGAAAAAGAAGAAAAAATTTACGCAAACTAATAATTATATTTTTGGTATTTTATCTCCCTTTTTAAGACAATCATAACCTTTGATCACTGCTGATCTAGAACCAACTCTTTCATACCAATTAACTAAAAATTCATAACTATTTCTTAAATCGATCCTGTCTGGCATGTGCCAATCATGTCTAGCTATCCAAGGAAACAAAGCAATATCTGCGATTGAATATTCCTTTCCAGCAATATATTTATTCTTTTTAAGCTGGTTATTTAATGCAGCATATACTTTAAGAGCACCTTTAAGAAATCTCTCTTCACTGTACAAACTTTTACCTGGATTAAAATGAGAATAATGATGGAGTTGACCTAAAGTTGGTCCAACATTACTTATTTGAAACATAAGCCATTCAAAAATTCTTATTTCATTTTTTTCAGGGAGAAACTGATTACTTTTTTTTGCTAAATAAATAAGTATTGCGCCTGATTCAATTAGAACTAAATTTTTTTCATGATCAATAATCGCTGGAATTTTACCATATGGGTTAATCTTGAGAAACTCTGGTTTAAGTTGTTCATCTTTATTTAAATTTATTGGAGTAATTTTATATTTAATTTTTGTTTCCTCAAGCATGATAGATATTTTTCTTCCATTTGGCGTGCTTGCATAAAATAATTCTATCATTTTTTATTTGAATCTATTCCAAGTCTTCCTTTTATATTTTTTGAAGTTGTTGTAAATTCAAACCTATATTTTTCATTTGGTTTTGCTAATTTATAACAAGCTCTAGCAGCTAGAGCTGCTTCATGGAAGCCGGACAATATAAGTTTAAGTTTTCCAGGATATGTACAGATATCTCCTATGGCAAATATGCCTTCCTGATTTGTTTGGAAGGTTTCTGTATTAACTTTAATTGTTTTTTTATCTAAATTTAGACCCCAATTAGCAATTGGTCCAAGTTTCATAATTAGTCCAAAAAAACCCAAAACATAATCTATTTCTAGTTTTTCTATTTTACCATCTTCTTTTTTTAGAGATACTGATTTAATGTTCTTGTCACCTTCTATAGAATTTAATTGGTAAGGTGTTAATATTCTAATTTTTCCGTTTTTTTCTAATTTTTTTGCAGTTTCTAAGCTTGAAGGAGCACCTCTAAATTCCGCTCGTCTATGAACTAATGTAACTTCAGAAAAATTTGAAAGTTCAATTGCCCAATCTAAAGCAGAGTCTCCACCACCAAATATACAAATTTTTTTATTTTTAAATAAATTTTTATCTTTAATAGAATAAAAAACGCTTTTTCCCTCAAATTTTTCTGCATCTTTAGTTGAAAGTTTTCTAGGTTCAAATGAACCAACACCACCTGCAATAATTATGTTGGGAGTAATAAATACTTTTTTTTTACTAGTAGTAACTTGCCAATTTGACCCGTCTTTTTTTAGCTCTTCGACTCTTTCATTAAGATGAAAATTTGTTTTGAATGGCTCAATTTGTTTCAATAAATTTTTTGTTAATTCTTCACCTGTGCATTCTGAAATTGCTGGAATATCATAAATAGGTTTATCAGGATACAGTTCGATACATTGTCCTCCGATTTTATCCAAATTATCAACTACTTCTGATTTTAAACCTATAATTCCCAATTGATGAACAGCAAATAATCCTGTTGGTCCTGCTCCAATTACTAATACATCTGTTTTAATCATTTAAGCTTGTTTGGATGGTAATCTTACGATTAAACCGTCTAAATCATTTGATACCATAATTTGACAGCTAAGACGACTAAACCGATTAGGCTCATAAGCTACGTCTAACATGTCTTCTTCACCTTCTTCTTTTTTTGGAAGCTTTTCATACCAATTTTTATCTACGTAAACATGACAGGTTGCACAAGCCATTGATCCTCCACAATCAGCATCTATTCCAATAACATTATTTTGCACCGCACCTTCCATAACGCTTAAACCATTGGGAACGTCTATTGTATGACTTTTATTATTATGTTCAATATAGGTAATTTTAGGCATATGAAATATATAAGCAGATAAAAAAAAAGGGCAAGTGTTAAAAAAACACTTTTCTTTTTTAAATATTATTTAATCTTATTATCTAATTCTTGAAGCCGTATTAAAAACAGCGCAAGCGTAAATAATTAAACCAAATGCAATTTTGTTAATAAAGTCAGCCAAGTTATAAATAACGTTTAGTGAGTTGCTGTCTAAACTGCCACTGCCCGTTAGGTAGCTAAATACATAGCCTAGTGGGTAAATTGCCCAACCAATTGTTACAATAATTCTCATTGCACTATATGCAGTTACTAAAGATTTATTTCCTGACTTAGCAACCATTTCTCCTGCTTCCCCTGAATATATTTCATAAAGAACATAAATCCATCCAGCCATTGCTATTACAAAACCTAATAATGAATTAATGTAAGCTAATTCGCCAAGAAATCCACTTACCACCATTACTAAAGAACCTGCTAAAATTCTCCAGAATATATTTAAAGAAATCTTTCTAACTGCCGCTAAAATTAGATAAAACTCTACCATTTGTAATGGCATTGTAATTATCCAATCTAAATATCTGTATACTGTTAGTGTATCGCCGGTTTGGTAAGTCTTTACCCAAACACCTCTCATGTACATGTAATTGATAAATGCAATACCAGTTACTAATCCGGCAACCGTTACTGATGGTCTCCAATTTATTGCTACGCTTCCTCTTTCTAAAAATAAAAAAGCTGTAGCTGCCAACATACCCATTGATATTATCCAGAATGAAATACCTACGAAATCATCTGTAGCAAGGATAGTTGTGGTTGCATTAGCTGCTGATGTTAATCCAATTACAGCCGTAAAAACTATTGCAAAAATTTTTAACTTACTCATAAAAAGTCCGTCTTATTTAGTTTTCTTATTTATTAACTTAAATTTACACTGTATTATATTATTATTTAATTAAACTTGTCAACTTTTAGAGGTAGGGGTGAATCAAAAATTATCTGACATATATTTAAAATCTTTAAAAGAACCAGAAGATTTTTGGGGAGAAATTGCTAATGATATTT
>LWDU01041031.1_pt1 | contig 26626 bp, 25 predicted proteins | sample 727161 | NCBI WGS metagenome assembly LWDU01 (sample SAMN04566230, study PRJNA314399) | hydrothermal vent metagenome | isolation source: deep sea hydrothermal plume seawater | place: Mexico: Gulf of California, Guaymas Basin | collected 2004-07-11
ATTTTCTTTTGGCATAGGCTTTAGCAATGCGCTCATCCAACTGCTGATAGCCCGTCTGGGTTGAAAATAACGTATCCGCTGAAAACCCTGGAAACGGAGCTTAAGCAAAGTGAAAATTTTTAGTCTCTGATAGTGATAGGGCCAGGTGTTTTCTCGAAGCGTCTTTTTGCGTAGAGAAAATACAAGGCATGCCGATATCGCGTCAAACCATTTGAGGCCACTAAATAAAAACCCCTCTAGGATTTTTATTTAGTGGCCGCAGGGCGAATCAGGGCATCCTAGATTTTAATCAGTCCCGTTATCTTTTGCCGCGTTGTGGGCTTGGATGCCCAAAATGAGCTTTCGAGAAGTAGGTGCTCCCCGCCTATAGACTCCATCTTTAAGTTGTTAATTCTCTTCCCTGAAGGCTTCATTTTTACTATACCGTTGATCAATAAAATTGAACAGGCTATAGAACAGGTCTTTTGTCTTGGGGTCGGACAGGTGGACTGTTTCACCTTATAACTCAATAAGCGTTTCCTGAATATCATTTCTGCTCAACCGTCCCAATCCCAATAGTCTATATAAGATAGAGCTATTTTATCATGGCATTTTTGATGCGGATTTCGCCCTCACATTGAGTTATATGCCATTTTATTTTGTATTCAACGACTGTCTGTTTGTTTGTTACTTGAGAAAAAGCTCATATTGCATCAGAGAGGGCTAAGCAAAGGTCGAAATAGTACGATAGATGCTCCCTGTAAAAAATGCCTTTTTTAAACAAAACCTGTCAAGAACTTTTTTGGGGTTTTTATGGCTGCCTATCTAAAAAATTAGGCTTTCCCTGTGATTTATACCAGATATGCTTAGAGTGCTCAGGAAGAACAAAAGAATTTGTGACTTAGGAGATGTGAATGGCTATTCCTGCCCAGAAAGAAAAGCAGGAATAGTTTGTACCAATGTGTTTTAGCAGGTGTCACTCATCACTGGGCTGTGTGCCAGTCGGAGTATAAAGCCTGCTGGCTTAGTTGAATTTAATATCAATACGCCGATTTTTCTGACGACCCGATGCAGAGCTATTTGATGCAACCGGCTGGCTTTGACCATAGCCAATCGCAGTAATACGGTCGGCAGCAACACCTTTGCTAATTAGCACACCACGAATAAAATCAGCTCGTTGCTGTGATAATTTTTTGTTAAGCTCGGCACTACCAGTGTTATCAGTATGTCCTTCCAGTGTCACTTTTTTATCAGGATACTTGCCCATATAATTCGCTAGCAAATCAATTCCCATTGAAGCGCCTGGCACTAAATCGACTTTACCTGTTACAAATTCAATATTTCCGAAAGCCAATATAATTTCACGCTCTGCTTCGGATAATTGCAATTTCAGCAATTTATCCTGAGCGGTATCTTTCTTCAAGTTAAGAGAATCTGAAATCAGCTGCTCTTTTTTGCTCATCAAATCGGCGCTATTCTGACTGGCCTGTCCTGCCGCAGCAATACTTACTGCAGTCTTCACTTGAACATCAGCAATATAGGCTAAAGACACTTTGTCTTCTACCGACTCAGCGGCTGCCGCATCCAATAGCGTTTTATTAGCTGTCGTTAATTCATCTGATGCATATCGCTGGATAGCTGGATTGCTAGCCGCAGCTTTATAAGCTTGTTGAGCAGCTAGTAAAGATTTTGGTGATTGTATTTCCGCACAGCCTACAGCCAATGTTGCGATTACAGCAGGGATAAGCAGTTTTTTTACTGTCAATGTATTCATAAATATATCCAAAAAATATTAGTTGGTGAGTTACAACATTATTTAAGCTGTGATTTCAACATTTTATAACTTTGCTGCATTTGCTTTTCAGATGCCTGAGCCTTACCTGCTTCTGATTTCGCTTGTGCAAGGTTACCCTCTGCAGTAGATTCTTTAGCTAAGCGTAAAGCACTTTCATTATTTCCTTCTTTCATTTCCATTTTTGCTTGCTGTAACTTATTTTTCGATCTTTCCAGCTCCACTGCGGCATATTCATTAGCACCAACATTGCGCGCCGATTGAAGTGTTGCTTCTGCGTAGGCTATATCTGCTTTTGGCGCAGCAATGCCACACCCGATTAAAATTGAAACAGCAGCACCTAAAGCAGTTGCTTTAATTAATAATGCAGTATTTTTTTTTGTAAACATGAACTCATTCTCCATTTAAATTAATGAAATAGTATGCTAATAAGATTTCGCTCAACAATTTTATATGAGTTCAGCCTAATCACAAAACATTTCCCTAGCATTTTTAATGCTTTAAGCAGACTTAAAGTTAATTTGAAAAGTTTCCCATCAGCATTTCTCTGCGTAAATTAATTAATAATTGTTCACCTGTCGTCTCCGGCGAAACAAACAAGCGATTAAAATCAGCTTCTGTCAATGCGTAAAAATGCTGCTTATCCTCTTCGTTAATAGCCAGAAGCTCTGCCAATCCAGTCAATTTCTTGCCATTACCGACCGCCATATCAGAGCGCAACTCACTAAAATTGTTATTAATAAAGTCTTGCACCTGAACTTCCTGTGCTTGCTTTACCTCTTCAGAGCTATCAGAAACCGGATGAATAACCGCGCAGGATGTAAGCTAGAACACAGCAAAAATTACTGTTTGCAAACTAGAAAAACGCCTGTTAAACATATTCCGCATCTATTTTTTTAATTTTTAATGCCTGTTCCCTTAGCCAGTAAAAATAGGCAAAAAACAATTAATATCAGAATAAAACTGACTATGATCAACATGGCAGTCATGACATTAATATCTGAAACACCAATTAAGCCATAACGAAAGGTATTAATCATGTACAGGATAGGATTACCCAAAGCGATTTTCTGCCAGATTTCAGGCAGCATAGAGACGGAATAAAACACCCCTCCCAAATAACTAAGCGGCGTTAAAATAAAATTGGGAATAATAGAAATATCATCAAAACTATCGGCAAAAACAGCATTGACAAAACCGGCTAAGGAAAACAGGGTCGCGGTTAACACAAAGACACTCACCGTAATCCACCAGTTAGTGACCGATATTTCAGTAAACATCATAGAAATACCTGCAACCACACAGCCAACCAATATCCCGCGCACCACCCCACCGCCAATATAGCCTGCTAAAATAATCCAATTGGGTACCGGAGCGACTAGTAGTTCTTCGATATGACGCTGAAATTTAGTGGAATAAAAAGAAGACACGACATTGGAATAGGAGTGGCTGATGACCGACATTAAAATCACCCCTGGCACGATATAATCCATATAGCTTACGCCATTAATATAACCGATTCGCTCACCAATCAGCTTGCCAAAAATCAGAAAATATAATGAAGTCGTGATCGCCGGCGGTAATAAGGTTTGCGGCCAGATGCGGGTAAAACGACGAATTTCTTTAAAGAAAATCGTTCTAAAAGCTATCGAATTATTCATGAAATAAGCGTTTCACCCTTAGCTAATTTCGGCAGACGGCCTTCCAGACCCATCGCTCCACGCATCACTTTATTTTTCAGCGGAGTGATACGTTCTGCCAGACCCAGCCCTAAATTCCTGAAAAACCTGACCGGCATCACTGAATTACTAAAGGTACGATAAAACAGATCCATCACTGTCATCATTTTTAGATTCTCATTACGGCGTAAGCGCTCGTATCGTTTGAGCACCTCAAGGTCAGCTATATTCTTGCCTTTATTACTGGCGTCAATTAACACCTCTGCCAGCATAGCCGCATCTAACAAACCTATATTGACACCCTGCCCTGCCAGCGGGTTAATCATATGTGCAGCATCGCCTACTAACGCGACTCCTTGTTTCACATATTCCTGAGCGTGCTGGCGTTTTAAAGGAAAGCTTGCGACACCCAGAATTGTATTAATCTTACCCAGGCAATCGGGGAAAGTTTCTGTTAACTCAACGAGCAATTCTGGCGCAGATAAAGCCTTTAAACGCCTCACTTCATCGGGCGTGTTATACCAGACGATAGAGCCATAATTCCCGGTAAGAGGTAAAAAAGCCTGCGGCCCGGTCGGCACAAAGCGCTGCCAGGTAATATCCTGTTGCCCGTAGTCAGTTTCCACATAAATAACCATAGCATGCTGCTGATAATCCCAGCTAGTGACCCCTAGCCCCACAGTGCGCCTCAAGCGCGACTGCCCACCGTCCGCACCAACTACGACCTTAGCTGACAGGACCGCTCCATCTTCAAGCTCTACGCTGGCTTTGCCAGCAACATAATTTATTTGTTTTATAGTGGCAGGGCAGAGAAACTCAACATTGGAAAACGCCTCTGCTCTATGCAATAAAGCCAGCTGAGTAACCCGGTTTTCTACGATATATCCCAATGCATCATAGTCGATTGTATCGCTATTAAACTCGGTATCGCCAGCTGTTTCCCAAACCCGCATCCGCTTAAAAGGACAGACACGCGCAGCTAGTACCGCATCCCACGCACCTACTGTTTGCAGAATTTGTTGTGAGGCAATACTTAAAGCAGAAACGCGCAAGTCATGTGCTTGCTCCGGCGAAAATTCTTCTGGCATGCTTTGCTCAATCAGGGCAACTCTTAGATCACTATCGCCTAGTGCACAGGCAACTGTAGCGCCGACCATACCCCCGCCAACAATTAAAACATCATATTCTTCATTCATGCCATCTTTCCAGTAAACAAACTAAGCGAATAATTATAACACTGAGAGCGATTATCTCGGTATGACGCAGAACAAATCCTAAGAAAGTTCCTACAAGCATGCTCTCTTGTTACCTGGCGTAAAAACATTTTACCCACGTTACAAACTCACCCCAACTTTATAGGCTGTGGGATCAGGCACACCGGCTTCGGCGAACCCTTCTTGTCTTAAGCGGCAGGCATCACATTCACCACAGGCCAAACCTTCTGGACTAGCGACATAGCAGGAAACTGTCTGGGCATAATCTACCTGCAACCGGGTGCCCTGCAGAATGATTTCACCCTTACTCATATCAATAAGGGGCGCATGTATATTGATTTTATGTCCTTCCACTCCTGCTTTGGTAGCGACATTTGCCAGCGCCTGAAAAGCTTCAATAAATTGCGGACGACAATCAGGATAGCCTGAATAATCCACCGCATTAACCCCAATAAAAATATCATGCGCATCCAGAACCTCCGCCCAACCCAAGGCAAACGAAAGAAATACGGTATTTCTGGCAGGCACATAAGTCACCGGAATTCCATCCTGATGTGTTACAGGTACCTGTATCGCTTCGTCTGTTAAAGCAGAACCACCAATTTCACCTAGTCCCAGCTGGATAACCTTATGCTCAGCGACCTGATAATCCCGGGCAATTTGTCTGGCTGAAATAAGTTCCGCATTATGCTTTTGCCCATAATCAAAGCTTAAGGCATAGATCATATAGCCTTGCTGCTTTGCCAGCGCTAGAACAGTGACCGAATCGAGCCCACCTGATAATAAAATAATTGCTTTTTTTGTCATTTTACTTAAATCGTTTATTTATTGCGTACGCGTTACTGACTATTATACTGCGTAAAATAATCAATGGAATAATGCTGACTTGTGTGACTAGGTAGCGCACTCGGAATAAACCAAACTGAAAGCGGGGGCTTCAGCTCTGCATTACAGCTTGCGGGGTTTAAGACCCCATCTCCAAGTTTCCTAAGTTTTTTCATATGCGTTACTCAGTAAAGTTATAATAATCGCTGATCTCAACACTATAGATGACAACTCGCTATGCAAGAAAAAGATGTTTTACGCCGTTTTTTATTTGATGGACTGGCTGTTCGCGGTGAATGGTTAAATATTACCGCTAGCTGGCAGGCGGCAAAACAACATCACCCATACCCGGAAGCAGTTATGCAATTACTCGGTGAAGCCCTGGCTGCTACCACATTACTATCCGCTATAATAAAATTTGATGGCAATTTAATTCTCCAGGCACAAGGTAACGGCAGCCTAAAGTCTCTGGTTGCACAAAGCACGAACAAGCTTGAAATACGTGGTTGGGCGCGCTGCGATGATGCTGTTACTGGCGAGAGCCTGGCTGAATTACTAGGTTCCGGGCGGCTCGCATTAACCATAGAACCGGCTATTGGCAAGCCTTACCAGGGCATCGTACCCTTAACAGGATCCAATCTTTCTCAGGCAGTAGAAACCTACTTTTCGCAGTCGGAACAACTAAAAACACGGCTGTGGATATTTGCCAATCAGACTCAGGCGACCGCTTTATTTATCCAGGAACTGCCTGCACAGCAAAATGAAAAAACTCGGGAAGATTGGCAACGCATTGAAGCATTAGCAAACACCATTAGCGAGCAGGAACTGCTATCACTTTCCTGCGAAGAAGTTTTACATCGTTTATTTAATGAAGAACAAGTGCGCTTGTTTAGCGCCGAACCGATTAGCTTTAAATGTCGCTGCTCCGCCGACAAGGTCGCCACGACTATAGTATCGCTTGGCCGCGAAACCGTGGATAAAATCCTCGCCGAGCAAGGTGAGATTATTGCAGATTGTGAATTTTGTAGTAGCAAATATCATTTTGATAAAATCGATATAGCCCGCGTATTTTCCAAAGCCTTAGTACACGCAGACAGTAAAACCCAGCATTAATTAAAGTGGACCATATTCTCCAAATAATAAGGAGAAATATCTAACATTCTCATAAAAAAATACTTCATTTGGTGTTTGATATCCTAGGCTTTGATGCAAGCGCATCATGATTATAAAACTCGAAATACCGTGTTAATCCAGATCGTAACTAAATTACTGTCTGGTAGTCATTCATCTAAATATTCTCATATTTTACAGTTCACCATAAACGCTCTACAAAAATATTGTCTAAAGCGCGACCACGCCCATCCTGTCATGGTTTAATAAAGGAGGACACATTTAAAGGCTGATTTATTAAGTCATTAGAGGTGAATATAAGTATCGAAAACAAATAGCCAAAACCTAGATACGCACTAGAACTTAAACTGGATGCGGTAAAATGAGTGCTTAAAAATAGATATACGCGACAACGAGCCGCAGATCATTTAGGGATTTCATTAATCGCTTTTAGTCGCTGGGTTAAGGCTGAGAAAGGTCCTGAAGAGAAAACAATTAAAAATTATTCTGCATTAAATCTAAGTGCGCATGATGAATTAACGCACTTACGCAAAGAAAACGAACCATTGCGTAGGAAGCGTGAGCTATTAAAAAAGGCCGCAATCTTCTTTGTGCAAGAAGCCGAATAAAAGTCGCATTTATTCGTGAGCAACAGAAGGCATACCCTGTGACCGTACTATGTTGCGCTATGAGAGTCAGTACCCGTGCTTATAATGCCTGCACAAATAATTCTGACAGGCAGAATAAAACTAAAGAAGAAGCTGAACTTAAAGAGAAAGTTGAGCAGATTTTTTATGAAAATAAACAAGTGCATGGAAGTCGTCGCATGACAGATGCACTCAGAAAAATAGGCATTAAGGCAGGGCGTTATCAAGTAACGCGATTAATGGCTGAACTTGGAGTAAAGGTACGTTACCCCAAGAAATATAAAGTGGTGACTGACAGCGATCACAATGATGCGACCTTGCCAAACAAGCTTGACCGTTAGTTGACAATTAAAGTGTGGACTACGAATATTACCTACATTTGGACACTTGAAGGATGGTTTTATGTTGCTGTCGTTATCGACTTGTTTTTACGCCAAGTGGTGGATTGGGCAATTAATGGTCATATGCGTACCTCGCTATACTTAGATGCAATGCATATTACTTTTTGGTGCAGCAACCCCAAGCCTGGACATTGAGATCATTCGGATCGTGGCAGCCAATATGTGAGTAAAGAGTACCGCAATCATCTGGATATCATGAAAATTCAGTAAAGCTGAGTATGATTGATTACCTAGCTTTTTATTAATGGTAAGCGAACGCACTCTAAATTGGGCTATCAATCATCTTGAGAGTTTGGGCGTGACTTGGATAGAAAAACAGTCTAAGAATGTGGCCTGTTTTACTTGACCATTACACAAAAAGATGGCTCGATGTAAAATGCAGTGGTAAGTGAATTTTAATTTCTCACAAAAATAGTAAATCGTACTGATGAAATCACCAATCTATTTCAGGGCAAATATGTAATTTTTTATTTTGTATATCTTTTAGAATATCTGGGAGTATTTCTACTGTATTTTGAACCCGGTCGTGTAAAAGAATACTCGAACCATCCTTAATTTTATCTGTAATTCGCTTCAACATCTTTTTCGTATCTTTATTTATAGTGTCGTAAGACCTTATATTCCAGCCAACCACCTCTAAATCATTCTTTTTAATGATGGCTGCAATGACCGGATTACTCACACCAAACGGCGGTCTGAAAAGTGTAATTTTCTGACTAATAATCCCTTCTACAACATTAATACCTCCCATAATTTCCTCTTCAGCGCGAGTTAAATTCAGGGTTCCAAAGTTTGCTGAATGATTCAGGGTATGCCCTCCCACCAAATGACCTCTGTTTATTATCTCTCTAACAATATTAGGGTATTGAATGGCATTTTTTCCAATAAGAAAGAAAACTGCTTTGGCACGATGCTCTGCTAAAATATCCAGTATTTTCAGGGTTGTTTCAGGGCTTGGACCATCATCAAACCCCAGAACCACACAGCCTTTTTTTGCACTATTTTTTGCCTTTAAATAGAAATTAGAAGTCAACCTCATAGAGAAAAAAAACAATATAAGATAAGCAAACAGTACTAGAAAAAGTACAGGAAATAATACATCTGAACCACGAAGGAGAAAATATATCACTCCTTCAATTAAAAAAAATAAAACACAAATCTGTCTAAAATTCAGCATCTTCAATACTACTGCGCTTTAAGTGAGTTAAACGATCGTATACGCCATCATAATAGCATCTTCGCGCTCACCACTTTCTGCTTTGTAATAACCTGGTCTGACCCCAATTTCATTAAAGCCCATGCTTTCATATAAGGCAATTCCTGCTGTATTCGATGGACGCACTTCCAGGAAGACACTCTCCGCCTTTTTTGCTTTTGCCTTATCAATAACATGCTGCATAAATTTACGCCCCAGACCTTGCTTACGTACAACAGGATCTATACATAGATTGAGTACCGTTGCCTCACCCACGGCTGTTGAAACAATACAATAGGCAGTGATTTTATCTTCGGTATCCTCACTCACCCAACAGTCATAGTGAGCCGCATTTAAGCAATCGTGAAAAATGGGCTCTTTCCACGGGTAATTGTAACCCTGTCCTTCGATCTCCAGAATGCGCGGTAAATCTGCCTTGCTCATTTTACGAAAACGCATCAGTTCCACTTGATTTAAAGTATCAGGAAATACTTTAGCGTAAAATTCCCGGTCAGCATCATAGGTGACCAAGCCTTTAATTTGATTCAATACTTGTTTAAACATGTTTATTTTACTTTTCAAAAAGAGTTAAAGCCCGTTGCATATCTTGCCACACTTTAGGCTTATCGGTTAATGAGCGTAATAAATACGCAGGATGATACATGGCAATTAGAGGAACACCTGCATGCTGATGCACGACTCCCATTAATTCAGCCAAGGGGGCTTTGCTTTGTAATAACGCGTGTGCCGCAACCCGCCCTACAGCAATCAATATCTTAGGCTGCACCAAAGCAATCTGGCGCTGCAAAAACGCGTTACAGGCTGCTAACTCCTGAGATCTGGGGGCACGATCGTCAGCGGGGCGGCATTTAACAATATGTGTAATATAAACCTGCTCCCTGCTGAGTTGCATAGCTCGCAGCATTTCTGTAAATAACTCTGCTGTAGTATCAGCAAATGGCTGTCCAAGCTGGTCATCGATCATGCTCGGCGCTTCTGTTATCCACATATAATCTGCTTGTTGATTACCTGAGCCAATAAGCACTTGCTGGCGTGACTGGCTGAGTTCACATTGCTGACAAGCGAGCATTTCGGCGTGCAGAGTATCCCAGTTGTCCTGTTCAATCTCAGCGGGCAGGACATCCGTTGCGGTATTTTCAACAACTCGAGGCACCCAGACATCTATGCCCATCGCTGATAAATACTGTAAACGTGTTGTATTATCCATGACCAAGCTTTACTCTACGGGTTAATATCTATAGATTAATCAGCTAACGTTATTATTTCAATAAAAACGTTGTAGGGCACTACTTTAGCCCGCCTTTATCATACTCTATAAGCATTCAGGCTTAAGCCACACCCTACATTTACATCTTTTATAACAGAAAACTAACTACACCTGTGGGTGTTGTTTTACACCTTTATTTTCCAACTTGTTCAAGGCATTAATATAGGCTTTTGCAGACGCGATCACAATATCGGTGTCGGCACCTAAGCCATTTACAACACGTCCACCTTTTTCCAAGCGCACAGTCACTTCACCCTGGGCATCCGTACCATTAGTGAGACTGTTGACAGAATAAAGTTCTAAAGAAGCACCTGACTTAACAATCGAATCGATTGCCTTTAAGCCAGCATCGACTGCTCCACTACCTTCCGAATCAGCGCTAAACTCTTGCTCACCGACTTTAACAGTCACCGTAGCGCTGGGTGTTTCTCCCGTTTCAGAGCACACTTTTAAGGCGATTAATTTAAAATGTTCTTCTTCGCTATCGGTATTAACCTCGGTAATTAAGGCTTGTAAGTCTTCATCAAAAATTTCATGTTTTTTATCTGCTAATTGCTTAAAGCGATAAAAGGCATCATTTAATTCCGACTCACTATGAAACTCAAAGCCTAATTCAGTCATGCGGCTTTTAAAGGCATTACGTCCCGAATGCTTGCCCAAGACCATACGGTTTTCTGACCAGCCGACATCTTCGGCACGCATAATCTCATAGGTCTCACGATGTTTTAATACGCCATCCTGATGAATACCGGATTCATGCGCAAAGGCATTCGCGCCTACGATGGCTTTATTCGGCTGTACTGGAAAGCCAGTGATGCTGGATATTAATTTAGAGCAAGTGACAATTTCCCGCGTATCCAAGCGGGTATCACAGGTAAACACATCGTGCCGCGTCTTAATAGCCATCACAATCTCTTCTAAAGCCGCATTTCCCGCGCGCTCGCCTAAGCCATTAATGGTACATTCCACCTGCCTTGCGCCATTCATCACCGCAGACAAGGAATTTGCCACAGCCAAACCTAAATCATTATGGCAATGTACTGAAAAAACGGCTTTATCAGCATTCGGAATACGCGTCCTTAAGCTGGCAATCATCGCACCAAAATCAGCCGGAATGCTATAGCCCACAGTATCCGGAATATTTAAGGTCGTTGCACCCGCATCAATAACCGCTTCTAATATTCGGCACAAAAAATCTTCTTCAGAGCGCCCTGCATCTTCGGGAGAAAATTCGACATTATCGGTATATTGCCTGGCGCGTTTTACTGCTTTTACCGCATGTTCAATCACCTGCTCAGGCGACATTTTCAACTTCATTTGCATATGAATCGGTGACGTTGCAATAAAGGTATGAATACGCGAGCTCTTCGCGTGTTTCAAGGCTTCGCCCGCCCTGTCTATATCTCTATCCAAAGCCCGCGCCAAACCACAGACGGTACTATCTTTGACCGCTTCAGCAACGGCTTGCACCGCTTCAAAGTCTCCGGCGCTTGCTGCTGGAAAGCCAGCTTCAATCACATCAACTTTTAATCTTTCCAAGGCACGGGCAATGCGTACTTTTTCATCACGCGTCATAGACGCACCAGGACTTTGCTCGCCATCACGCAAAGTCGTATCAAATATTATTAATTTATCTTTCATGGGAAATTCCATTCATAGTGGCTGTATTTCGCCAGCTTGTGAAATATGATACGGATCTATTTATGTTTACAGCTCTGAATTCGAGCTTCTATGCGTTATTCCCGGCTGTTTGTGTTTGCCGGGAAATTGTCGCGCTGAACCCGTATCGATGTTTATTAGAGAATATTAGAGAGATGCCCAGTAGGGCAGATGGCGGCCTAGGCAACTTGCTGAAAGGAAAAAAGGTATTGCCTTTTGCTTGGTGATCATAGTCTTAAATTGATTGTAATATCTACTTGATTTGTTAATTCATGCGATCTTGTCGCTTACGACGTAATAATAACATAGTCATAACAGGACCTGACAAGGCATAACCAAAGAAAAATAAAAATAAAATCGTCGCCGGGTTTGACAAGGTAATCGCAAAACCCAACATAACGCCAATCAACACCACGAAAGGCACTTTACCGTGCAGGTTGATGTCCTTAAAACTATAATATCGAAAGTTACTGACCATTAATAAACCCGTTGCCACCGTCATAATTAAGACTAACCATGGCCAGCCATCGATACCATATGCATATTTCTCACTAATCCATACCAGCCCAGCTAATATCGCTGCCGCCGCAGGACTGGGCAAGCCTTGAAAATAGCGTTTATCCTGTGTTGCCAACTGGGTATTAAATCGCGCCAGACGTAATGCGCCACCCGCCAAATGCACGAAAGCACCAATTAAACCTGCTTGGCCTAATGAAGATAAAGCCCATAAATACATAACGATAGCAGGTGCAACACCAAAAGAAACCATATCCGCCATACTGTCGTATTCGGCACCGAAATCACTTTGGGTATTTGTCATACGTGCAACACGCCCATCCAGCCCATCTAATATCAAAGACACAAAAATTAAAATTGCCGCTGTTTCATAGTGCCCTGAAATCGCCGAAGCTATCGCGTAAAAACCTGAAAATAAGCCACCTGTGGTAAACAGGTTAGGTAATAAATAAATACCGCGTCTACGTTTTTTTGAACTTTTCTGATCCAATTCAGTCATATCTAAGGGTTCAGTTGTTTGAATTTCCTTAGTATTATATAGCATTTAAGGCATCGCTAATACGAAAACCACACTCAATATAATCATATATTTAGTTTATCTCCATTCCATGCAAGAATACGCCGCAATATGGAAAATCAACAACACGGCATCAGCCCTCACACAGCCCAGCTACCACTCCACTGCTTAAAGCAAATGATACAGCTAGTGCGGGACTTACAAAACCTTAGCGAAAATCCGGCATACCCACCACTATTAGCCAAACTACCCAGGAATGCTCAGATTGAACCTGGCTATTTCTCGGTATTAATGGGCTATGACTTTCATATCGATGAAACGCAACAGGTCAAGCTGATTGAAGTCAATACCAATGCAGGTGGCTTATGGTATCCAGCGCGCAGTTATGCCCCCGACGCACAGTTCTTTCCCAGCAAGCTTGGCGACAAGTTATTAAGCACCTTCCTGCAAGAATATCGGTTATTTCGTCAAGACAAACAGGCCCAGCCGCAATTAATTGCCATTATTGATCACCAACCCGAAGAGCAATTTCTTTATCCTGAAATGCAGATATATGCCAAATTATTTCAGCAAGTTGGCATTAATACCGTTATTGTCGACCCTGCCCAGCTAGAAATAAAAGACAACCGCCTGTGTTATCAAGGTCAAACTATCGACCTGATTTACAATCGCCATTGTGATTTTTATTTAAACACGCCAGAAATGCAGCATATCGCGATAGCATGGCAGCAGCAGATGGTCTGCTTAACGCCTAACCCCCGCGTTTATGGGTTATTAGCAGATAAGCAACGCATGGCGGACTGGTCCTATGCTGAGTTCTTTGATGATTTCCTAGCACCCGCCACTATCGCTCGTTTACAACAGGCAATCCCGCACACCCAGCTACTTCATGCACTCCCTAAAGAGACTTTATGGGCTGAGCGCAAACACAAAGTATTTAAACCGACAACCGGCTATGCCAGTCAAGGTGTTTATGTAGGTGATAAGCTAACTAAAAAAAAATTTATTAGCCTGGAGCCTCATGCCACTTTAGTTCAGCATCGTATCAAGCCGAGCATTACCCATGCGCCAGATGGCGAAAAATTCAAAACCGATTTTCGGCTATTTGTCTATCGCAAGACTATTCTTGCGGTCAGCGCTAGGCTATACCAAGGTCAGGTGACAAATTTACGTACCGCGAATGGCGGCTTTAGTAAAATCAAGTTAACGTAGTCTGTATGAAGCTTTCGGAACATCAGCACTTCCGCCTTCCCTCATTGTTCGCAAGTTTCTAGCGAACTACTGTTAATCTTTGAATTTAAATTAATTTTGCTTACAAAGGACTTGTAAAACTACCAAACAAAACCCACCATTAGTTATAACCGACAATACTTGTTAACAAAATATCCCCCATCTATGTTTGCTTATTTTAAACTTCCTCTTCTTTTAGTTTTACTATTAACTAGCGCTTGCACTTCAATACCACCAACAATGGAATCAAAAAACATAATCCAAAGCCAGAACGATAGCCGTCACTATCAAGCCTTTACCCTCAATAATGGCTTGAAAGTACTGATTATATCCGACCCAGAGACGAAAAAAGCAGCGGCGTCATTAGATGTTTTTGTTGGTAGCGCCAGCGATCCTGAAGACCGGGCTGGTCTGGCACATTTCCTGGAACATATGCTTTTCTTAGGGACTGAGAAATATCCGGATGCAGACGAATATCAAACTTTTATTGCTCAGCACGGCGGCTCTAGAAATGCCTTTACGGCCAAAGAGCATACCAACTATTTTTTTGACATAGAAAATTCCTCACTGGAACCTACATTAGACCGTTTCAGTCAGTTTTTTACCGCGCCGCTATTTAATGCTGAATTTGTAGAGCGCGAAAAAAATGCCGTCAACTCTGAATACCTAGGCAAAATAAAAACCGAAAACCGACGTTTTTATGCCGGCATACAACAAGCGCTTAACCCTAAAAGTCCTTATGCAAAATTCAGCGTCGGCAGCCTGGAAACACTAGCTGATAGAGAAAGCGACCTAGTTCGAGATGACCTGCTGACATTTTATAACACCCATTATTCAGCTAATTTAATGACTTTGGTCGTGCTTGCTAATGAGCCATTACCCGTTTTAAAAAAATGGGTCACCGATAAATTTTCTGCCATTCCTGACCATAACGCCGAGAAAAAAGTATTTAGCCAGCCCTTATTGACTCAAGCGCAAATGGCGCAACAAATTAATATTAAATCGCTACAGGAAAAGCGTGAACTCAATCTTATTTTTCCATTACCTGAAGTGCAATCTCATTATCTAGCTAAGCCCAGCGCTTATTTTCAGTCTTTACTTGGGCATGAGGGCAAAGGCAGTATCCTTGCGTTGTTAAAAGAAAAAGGCTGGGCAGATGAACTTAGCGCATCCATTGGTATTAGTAATAATGCCCAGGAATCAAGCCTCCACCTTGGCATTAATCTAACCCTCCTTGGCTTACAGCATACCGATGAAATTATTGGTATTGTTTTTCAATACATCAGGCTGTTACAAAATAATGAAATTCAAGAATGGCTATTTCAGGAACAAAGCCAGATGGCGGCACTGCAATTTCGCTATCAAGAACAACACGATGCCAGTAGCACAGTGACCGGGCTAGCTCGTAATTTACAGTATTACGCCCCAGAGGATATATTGCGCGGCCCTTATATTATTGAGCAATTTAAACCTGAACTCAGCGCGCAACTAATAGCCCAGTTAACACCTGAGCGCGTACTCGTAGCGCTGAATTCACAAGACATCAAAACCGATAGCACGGAAAAAAACTATCAAGTTGAATATCAAATTACTCCCATTGCAGCGGAGACGATTCAAACATGGAACGAGTCACCCATCGATCCAGCGCTGTCATTGCCTGCTGCCAATCCCTTTATTCCCAATGAATTAAACCTGAAGACAGCACAACCAGCGCCAGAACAGGCGACTCCCGCACATCCCGAGTTAATCCTTCAAAACTCCAGTCTAGATCTTTGGCATCAATTAGACACCAGCTTTAATGTACCGCGTAGCAACCTGTATATCGCACTACAGTCGCCTATTGCCAATAAAACTCCAAAGGATAGTTTATTAACCGCGCTATTAACCGGAATTATCAAGAAGCAACTCAATAGCTATGCCTACCCTGCGCGCCTAGCGGGGCTAAGTTATTCTATTTATGCGACAGAGCGAGGTATGAGCATTGCGCTTTCTGGCTACGATCAAAAGCAACCGGTATTACTAGAACAGATTATAGCGGACATCAAAGCACCGGAAATCACCGTAAAACGTTTTAATATTCTAAAAGCGCGCTACCAGCAGAAATTAACCAACGCAAAAAAACAGCAACCTTTTAAACAAGTACTCGCCGAACTTAAACGTACGCTGATTGAGAGGCGCTGGACTAATGAACAAAAGTTAAGCGCTTTATCCAGCCTAACACGCGAAGATCTAACGCTATTTGCAGAAGCATTTTTAAAACAACTGCACGTCACCATGCTGCTACAGGGAAATAACACTGCCAGCGAAGCTGAAACTATTGCAGCCATGCTAAGCCAGGAATTTGCTTTACCAGCAGATGCACCGCGAGTCCCTGCTGCGGGTATTATTCAGTTAGCAGGCGACTCTTTGCAGGCGCGTAGATTGACTATCGATAACCATGACGCCGCCTTAGCGCTCTATTTCCAGGGTGTTAATAAAAGCGCCGCTGCACAAGCTGAGGCACAATTATTAGGCCGGATTATAGGACCTGCATTCTTTGCCGACCTGCGTACCCGTCAGCAACTGGCCTACAACCTAGGCGCCGCGGCCCTGCCTATGAAAGACATGCCGGGAATCATTTTTATCATGCAATCCCCGGTTATTTCTGCTCCAGAAATAGAGGCTCGTTACCATGCCTTTATTACCTCCTACCTTGAAGAGTTACAAGCTATTTCAGAGGATGATCTGGAAAGCTATAAGGCCGGATTAATCACCCGATTAATGGAAAAAAACAAAAGCCTGCACAAAAGAAGCTACCAGAACTGGCTAGAAATCGATCGCGAAAACATTGACTTTGATACCCGGGAACGCTTAGCCGAAGCCGTTGGCCAAATTGATAAAGAGCGGTTAATTGCAGTATACAAAGACTGGCTAATAGACAACCCTCGACAGCTCCGCAGCTATGCACTTGGGAATCAATTTATAAATGATGATTTTTCTGATCCCGAATTGATTACTGATATTGATACCTTCAAGCGCGAGCATAATAAGCTGTAATCATTTTTCCTTACAGAAAGGCAGAGGGTCTTTTCTCTGTGCTTTCTGTAGCGTTAATCAATATAGATTTTGTATAGTTTATTAGACTTACGCCGCTATAAATCTGGTAGCCCCCCAGAAACCAAAAATCATATAGCTTAATATAAATACCCAACAACCGATTCCCGGGACAAAGTTATCGCTTGAAATACCTTCAATAAAAAGTAAAGCAAAGGCTATGATTGTCGCCCATTACAATGAAAAATTATCACAGACACCAAAAGCACGAATAAACCCCTAAAAATCATTGGCACATAAAATGTAATGGGATGATTGCTGTGAATTATTTTGCAATTATCATTTGCCATTCGCTTTCCCTCGCTTTTTACTGATTTAAGCTTTTGTATATTATTCTGATTAATTTAACCACTTTGCAGAGAAACTATAACTGGAAGATAATCAGGAAATATTTTATAAATCACTCCGACTGTGTTATTTTTAGAACCTTTGAAACAAGATGAATGCAATAGTTCATCCAAACGGGAAGACAATAATGCTCACTCAAAAAAGTATCTCAACACCACTCCTTGCAACTATTATTATTCTTGGTTCTGGAAGTGCATTCGCAGCCGACGAATCTTTTACCAGCCTTGTCCCGGTCTGGCCTTTTTTAGCGATTGCTGCTTTTATCTTTATTTTCAGAAAACAACTCAATTGCGTTCCCCCCATTAATTTAGATGCGGAGTCGCCTACCCCTGAGCTGCAAGAACAAGTCATAACTACCCCCGCAGAACCCGAAGAACCGAACCCAACAATCCTTCAGGATACAGATACAACAACAACGACAACGACAACGGAAGATACACCCCCAGCAATTGCACCAGCAACAAACGAGACCATCATTGATTTAAAAGATGATAGTGAACAGTGCCAGGTAGGTACTGCCAAGGGGACAAGGTGTAAACGTCAAACCACATTGGAAGATGCTTCAGTTACGATTGACGGCATAACCTACCTATTAACTGCCTGCAGACAACATAATACTGACCATCTTAAACCTTATTCAGGGCTGATTAAGTGAACTTCTCTAGTTTCCCTTAAAAGTAATGACCCTCGCGATTGATAAGATTAGCTGAAACCATCGCTGCCAGCTATGGAGAGCGAACGCGAGGGCTGGTAGTCCCCAGAAGGCGTAGGGGCGTTGTTTTGTCGGAATCGGAGCGCTAGCGTAGGTGGAGACAAAATAAAAGGCATTTCGAAACGCCGTCCAGTCATTTGAGGGAGTGTTACGAAGCCAGCGCCGAGTTTACGATGGTAGTGGCGAAGTGGCACGTACGCAGGACGTCTGCTTGCTTGGGCTGGGATGCCCAAAACAAGCTTTCGCAAAAATAGCAACTCCCCGTCTAGCCCTCAGCCCTATGTGTCTACATCCTGAGACACCTGCTTATGTTTATTCTTACCCTGAATAAAAAAACGTTACTTGTAGAGCGGGCTTCAGTCCGCTCTACTATAGATTCCACACATGCTGAAATGCATCCCCATAAAGACATAAAACAAACCCTATAAATCACATTTCATCATTTCTGCAATAGGACTGACTTACCATGACAGCTAAGCAAAATACAGCAGCAGAACAACAGCGCATAGATATACAAAGCAATGCCTGGCGAAAATGGGGGCCCTACCTGGGTGAACGTCAATGGGGTACGGTACGTGAAGATTACAGCGTCGATGGTGAAGCGTGGGATTATTTCACCCACGACCATGCTAGGAGCCGTGCTTACCGCTGGGGAGAAGACGGCATCGCAGGCTTTAGCGATAACAACCAACAGCTTTGCCTGGGACTCGCTCTATGGAATGGTCAGGATGCAATTTTAAAAGAAAGACTATTCGGTTTAACCAATACACAAGGTAACCACGGCGAAGATGTCAAAGAGCTGTATTATTACCTTGATGCCACGCCGAGTCATTCTTACCTGAAAATGCTATATAAATATCCGCAGCAGGCATTCCCCTATTCTGAATTGATCGAGGAAAATGCTCGCCGCGGGAAAACCGACCCAGAATATGAGTTACTAGATACCGGATTATTTGACGACAATCAGTATTTTGATGTCTTTGTTGAATATGCCAAGAGTGATGCCGATGACATCCTGATGCGTATCACTGCATACAACCGCGCATCACAGCCGGCACCACTGCATATTTTGCCGCAATTATGGTGTCGCAATACCTGGGACTGGGGGTACGATGAAGCACGCCCTTCACTGTCCGCCAGTGAAGGACACTCGATCAGCATAGCGCATAACAAACTGGGCAACTACTACTGCTACTTCGACGGTACATCAGAACTATTGTTTTGCGATAACGATACCAATATACCCAAATTATACGCCAAGGAAACCCCGGGGTATTTTAAAGATGGCTTTCATGAGGCAGTGATTAATGGCCAGCAACAAGCTGTTAACCCGGACCAACAAGGCACCAAAGCCTGTGGACACTATACCTTTACGGTTCCCTCAAATGAAAAAATAGAAGTACGGCTACGTCTGAGTAAGAAAAAACATAAACAGGCATTTAGCGATTTTGATCAGATTTTTGCCCGCCGCCTGCATGAAGCCGACGCCTTTTATTCTCAGCTACAGAAAGAACTAGCCGATGATGAAGTCAGAATGATTCAACGCCAGGCATTTGCCGGTATGATCTGGAGTAAACAGTTTTATTATTTCGATATACCCCAGTGGCAAAATGGCGACCCAGGGCAACCTAAACCCTCTTCCGAGCGGCGTAAAATTCGTAACACCAACTGGCAACATCTCAACAATGCAGATATTATTTCCATGCCTGATAAATGGGAATATCCTTGGTATGCCTCATGGGATCTCGCCTTTCATTGCATTACTCTAGCGGTGATCGATCCAACTTTTGCCAAGAGTCAGATTCTGCTGATGACACGCGTCTGGTATATGCATCCTAACGGCCAGATTCCGGCTTACGAATGGTCGTTTGACGATGTCAATCCTCCGGTTCATGCCTGGGCTGCCTGGGAGGTATACAAAGCAGAACGTGATGCCAACGGAGGCAAAGGCGACCTGGATTTTCTAGAACGTTGCATGCACAAACTGATCGTCAATTTTACCTGGTGGGTCAACCGTAAAGATGTCGACAATAATAATGTTTTTCAAGGCGGCTTTCTCGGGCTTGATAATATCGGCGTCTTCGATCGTAGCGCCCCATTGCCTACAGGCGGGCATCTAGATCAGGCTGACGGCACTAGCTGGATGGCCATGTACAGCCTTAATCTAATGCGTATCGCGCTAGAGTTATCGCTATATAAGAACGCCTATGATGATATCGCCACCAAATTTTTTGAGCATTTCCTGTATATCGCCGAGGCCATGACCCACATTGGTGATAACGGTATCGGCTTGTGGAACGATAATGATGAATTTTTCTATGATGTATTGCGCTTTCCCAATGGTGAAATGACTCCACTCAAAATTCGCTCAATGGTTGGACTCATTCCCCTGTTTGCCGTGGAAATCATCGAGCCGGAATTACTGGAAAAATTACCACACTTTAAATTGCGCTTAAAGTGGTTCCTGAATTATCGCCCCGACCTGGCAGGACTGGTATCCTTCTGGGATGTCCCCGGTCACGGCAAGCGCCGTTTGTTATCACTCTTGCGTGGGCATCGTATGAAGAAAATACTGCAGCGCATGTTAGATGAAAGCGAATTTTTATCCGATTACGGCGTACGTTCCTTATCGCGAACTCACCTTGATGAACCCTACGTTTTCGAATGCGATGGTAATTCTGTTGCGGTTCAATACCAACCCGGCGAATCGGAATCATTCCTGTTTGGCGGTAATTCTAACTGGCGGGGACCTGTGTGGTTCCCAGTTAATTATTTAATCATCACTTCGCTGCGCCGTTTCGCCACTTATTATGGTGACGACTTTAAAATCGAATGTCCGACCGGTTCCGGAAAATTTCTGACCATAACTGAAGTTGCCGATGAATTAACGGCGCGATTAACAAAGCTATTCCGCCGCGATAAAGCAGGCAAAAGAGCGGTGTTTGGCAACAATGAGAAACTGCAAACAGATCCGCATTTCAAGGATTACATCCTGTTTCATGAGTATTTTCACGGTGACAACGGCCGTGGAGTTGGCGCTTCGCACCAGACTGGATGGACCGGACTGATAGCGAAACTACTATAAGTAACATTACTGGCAATGTTTACTCTATGAAACTCTAGCTATGCAAAACTCGCTCAACCAGTTTAACCCAGTAACTTGCGCCTACAATTAGAATCTGATCATTAAAATCATAGTGCGGGTTATGCAATAAACAGCCGCCATCCGAGGAACCATTACCCAGCCACACATAGCAGCCGGGTTTTTCCTCTAACATAAAAGAAAAATCTTCCGAGCCCATGCTAGGCACCGGTTGCATATTAACTTTATCAACCCCCACCACTTCTTGTGCAACGGATATTGCTAACGCAGTTTCTGCATCGCTATTTCGGGTAACAGGGTATCCTGCATTTTCAGGATTAATATTAATTTCTGCGGTTATAGCGAAGCCTTGTGCCAGAGATTCCGTAATCTGCATAAGCCGGTCTTTAATCAATTGCTGATTTGTCTCCGTAAAACATCGATAGGTCCCTCTTATCACCGCAGTATCAGGAATGGCATTCCAGGTGTTGCCAGCGTGAACCTGGGTAATACTTAATACAGCCGAATCGGCAGGAGCCACATTTCTACTGACGACCGTCTGCAATGCATTAATTATGTGCCCAGCAGCCACAATCACATCATTACCCTTTTGCGGCATCGCAGCATGAGTTGCCTGTCCAGATAACACAATCTCAAAGCAATCAAATGAGGCCATCATCGCCCCGGATTTAATGGCAAAATGCCCTTGCGGAACATCGGGGAAATTGTGCAGACCAAACACGCAATCCGCTGGGAACAAATCAAATAAACCATCATCGATCATTTGCCTCGCACCGGCGCGCCCCTCTTCTGCAGGCTGAAAAACAAAATAAACCGTACCATCAAAATCAGCATGCGTTGCTAAATATTTTGCGGCACCCAGTAACATAGCGGAATGACCATCATGCCCACAGGCATGCATTATTCCATCGTTTTGGGATTTATAACTAAGCTGATTTTTCTCCTGAATAAACAAGGCATCCATATCGGCACGTAACGCAATTTTTTTACTCCCCTTGCCGCAGGATAGACTTGCTACGACCCCAGTACGCCCCAAACCCTGATGAACATCCAGACCAAAACTGGTCAGTTTTTCACTGATAAATTTCGCGGTATTGAATTCGTCGAAAGCTGTTTCAGGAAATTGATGCAAATGCTGACGCCAGGAGCACATTTCAGCATGCATTTCTTCAATTTCTTTATAAATACTCATAGCTGCCTAGACCATACAGATGTTGTTATACTTCGCGCGGAGCATGCAGTTTTATTCAACCAGTAAATTAGCCGTAGCGTCAACCTCTGAACCGTCCTCATTTCGATTAATCTGTACATTGGTTGGATAGGCGAAGGATAGATTATTATTTTCCAGAATATCAGCAATTTTAAACATAACATCCTGCTTGACTTCTAACCAGGCGGCCCAGTTGACTGTCTTGGAAAAACAATAAATTAAAATATCGATGGAAAAATCACTATAACGATCCATAAATACCAACTGGGTTGATTTAATACCATGCACATCTTCTAAAGATAAAAATTTATTTCTCGCCTTATTCGAGGAATGTATTTCTTTGGGGCTTGCAATTTCAGGGTGATCCCCCAACATAGTCTTGATATCCTCCAAAGCCTGGCGTATATCATCCATATTACTTTCATAGGTGACACCGATATGCATTTTAATCCGTCTTCCTACAGAGCGCCGATTCCAGTTCAGGACGCTTGCCGTAGAGACTAATGAATTAGGCATAGTGATCAGGGCATTATCAAATGTTCTCACGGTTGTACTGCGCAAACCAATCTCGACGACTGTCCCTTCGACAGAGTCTACTTTGATCCAGTCGCCCATTTTAAAAATACGGTCAATCATGATATTCAAACCGCCAAAGAAATTGGATAAACTATCTTTGGCCGCCATTGCAAATGCCAGCCCACCAATCCCTAAGGTGGAAAGAATCGCGGTAATGTTAATGCCAAAATGGCTTAATAATAAGGTTAAAACTATTAAAAAAACCACGCCTTTCAAACTCTTGACCAGCAATAAGACAAGCTCTTTGCTATACGACTTGTTGCGTTTTTCAGCTTGTTCGGAGTGAACCGCCACAACACTATCGATGATATTAAACAATAAGTAGATATAAAGACCGCTATAGATAATATAAATAAAATAATCAAGTGTCAGCTTAATTTCGGTTTTATACAGCAAAGCATTCATCGCCAAGTCCATACCGAAAAACAACATTAAATATAAAATAGGTTTGTGCATGCTGATAAACACCAGCTCGACATTTTCTACTTTTCCATCATTCAAAATAAACCGCTCTATCAATCGGTTACTTGCTCTGGAGACCAGTGGGAAAGCGATCAAGTTTAATATTATGATGCATAAAGAAACAATGATCCCCCCCATATCAATGCGTATAGGTGCAATCATAAAATTAATATCTCTAAATTTAGCAGAGCTATTGATATATGAAATAAAGCTAATTAAAGACATTTTTTGAAAGAAACTGGTCGTCACAATAGCATCAGGATTGGCTAAAACATAATCGAGAAAATCTGAATACAGAGTATAAGTTCTCATTAAATTAGCATGGTTTTTTGCCAGGCCCTGATAGATTTCACTTTCCCCTATAACCGGCTCTGGCGTCGATTTTATTTTTTGCTTTAATTCCTTAATCTTTTGTTTAGTGTCTGCGATTATTTCATCTTTAGTTTTATAATTACGACTAGCCTGAACCAAATAAACAACATATTCTCCAATCGCTCGTTTAGTCATAATAAAATCGGCATCATACTCATCACGTTGCACTGCAACGGTATTCCCCCGCGAACGATTAATACCAATCTTTGAGCGTAATAATTTTAGCTTTTCGTTATCGATATCCTGCACATCGTAATCGATAAAAGAGCCGCGAATAATTTGCAGTAGATTTCGGAATGCGTTATTTTTATCCTTTAGCAAAATCTGTAATTTTGCGTCATCGTCATTTTCTGCAATTTCCTGATTAATTTCAGCCACATTTTTAAACATAGCCGAAATTGCCACATACTTGTCTTCGACATTTGCTCTCAACTGAAAAGATACGAGCAGTAAGAACAGCAATAAAAAAATATTAATAAACTTGTTAAACATTGGGTAATCTATTCCTCAGTAATCATTTGATGGCAGTTCCATGCTCATAACGATATTTTGCCAGGTCATCATTCATGTCAGTCTAGCGCCTTATTCTTTTTCAGATACAATCAAAGCTTCGACAAGTTTGCGTAATTTATTTTGGATCAAACGTGTATTTTCAGGCCCCATGCGTAGCATTTGTTTATCTAAGGCACTTAATTTTTCCAGTTTGGGGTTGGCGAATTTATAACGTACCGTAGGGCGTATCACCTCGATTTTTCCGCTGATAATTGGTACGTCTAATATTTTAGCAGTGGCCGCTTTCATAATATCCAGTACCTGATAATTTTGTGGATAGGAAAACTCGACAAAGACTTGCTGAAACAGCGGCAGGTATTTCTGATACAAATCGACTGCCGCCTGATTATCAATAGAATTTAGTGCTTGAGCCAGCTGATCATAGCGTCGGTACGATGCCTTCGAAATATACATTTTATCATCGACCTGCGTGACTGTGAATGGCTTGCTAAAGAATAATTCACGTAGACGTTTTACCGGAGGACGCATTCCCTCGGCTATATCATTAATAGAAAAAACACTTTTCCTGATCACTTGCCGCTTAAATAAAAAGGCCTGCAGCTGTACAGAAATAGACAACACATCCTGGCTAAATTTCGTATCACTTTTAGTTAGTTCAGGTAATGGCGCGCCGGATTGAAACTGCAAACCCTCGTCATCATAACGTGGTAATTGACTGGCAAAACCCAGATTTTCATTCGCGCCTTCAAGTGATATCTCTAACTCGCTTTGTGATTCTACTTCAGGAATCAGCAAAACCCGCTCAGAACCCTGAAGATTAGAACTGGCATCATCCTTATCAGCCAATAGGAATAATAGTAAAGCAACGATCAATAGCACAATAACAATGCCTATCATCACTACAGTCGATTTATTTGAGTTATGAATATTCTGGTCCTGCATAATGAGCTCCCTGTAGATTTTCCTTTAATGGTTATAATAAGCTTTAGTAAATACTTATTCAATCATAGGAACCACAATGTCTTACACAATTTATTTATCGGGTGAAATACACAGCGACTGGCGCGAACAAATCCAACACGGAATTACCCGACTAAATCTGGATATCGAAGTGCTAGGTCCGATCACCGATCACGATAGCAGTGACCACGTCGGTGTAGAAATTCTAGGCGCAGAAGAACATAGTTTCTGGAAAGATCATAAAGCAGCAAAAATAAATGCCCTACGCACCCAAAGCTACATCAGTCGCTCCGATATAGTCGTAGTCAGATTTGGTGACAAATACCGCCAGTGGAATGCCGCCTTCGACGCAGGAACCGCGAATGGTCTGGGAATTCCTGTTATTGTTATGCATGCCCCAGAATTAACCCATGCACTAAAAGAAGTCGATGCAACCGCTCTGGCTGTCACCGAAACACCACAACAGGTGATTGAAATTCTGGCCTATATCTCTCAAAAGTAACGAGGGCTATTCACAGCAATACTGACACGCAGACCAGCATACAAGTACATTCTTAAGCTCACTTATAACATTGACAGATCAGTTATAGTACCTTGTACTCCTAGTTAACAAAAGAGAATGACTTATGAAAAAACTGTTTGCAATTTTTGGCATGGCCCTATTTGCAACCTTACTCTACATACCTCTCGGGACTATAATGGTTTAATAGAGCAGGACGCATCTAAAGGCTGATTTATTAAACCATTAGAGGTAAATATGAGTACCGAAAACAAACAGCCAAAGCCTAGGAGGCTGTCCAAGAATAGAGAACCTACTACGGAAAAAGCCCTTTTGGCCATTTTTCCCGAGCATTTTCGTTAAAGAGTGCAACTATTCGCCTCAAATGTTCGAAAAAACTGACACAAAAGGGCTTTTCCTCGCTACGGCGTCTATTCTCGGACAGCCACCTAGATACACACTAGAACTTAAATAGGATACGGCAAAATGAGTGCTTAAAAATGGATATACGCGACAACAAGCCGCAGATATCAGTTAGGGGTTTCATTAAGTGCTATTAGTCGCTGGGGTAAGGTTGAGAAATGCTCTAAAGAGAAAATGATTCTGCATTAAATCTAAGTGCGCATGATGAATTAACACTTACGCAAGGAGAACGAACCATTGCGTAGGGAACGCGAAATATTAAAAAAAGCCGCAGTCTTCTTTGCGCAAGAAGCCGAATAAGAG
>LWDU01036187.1_pt1 | contig 26619 bp, 19 predicted proteins | sample 727161 | NCBI WGS metagenome assembly LWDU01 (sample SAMN04566230, study PRJNA314399) | hydrothermal vent metagenome | isolation source: deep sea hydrothermal plume seawater | place: Mexico: Gulf of California, Guaymas Basin | collected 2004-07-11
GAACCAACCACGTTGTCCTTGAAGTCCCGCAACTTGTCCAGGTCGATTTCCGGTGGCTGAAATGTGACGCCCCAATCCTCCGCTTCCTGCGACTCGTTGATCAGTTTCGCAACGTGCAGCAGTGCCTTTGATGGAATGCAGCCTCTGTTCAGGCACACGCCGCCGGGCTGTTTGCCTTCATCGACAAGGATGACCTGCATGCCGTGATCCGCCGCCGCAAAAGCAGCCGGATAGCCTCCGGGACCACCACCAAGAACCACAAGTTGAGCGTGTTTGTCTGCCATTTGTAATCAAAACAGTTCGAAGAAGTTCGTCAGGCTGCTGGAAAGTTTCACGATAAACCGAGCCGCGTCGGCACCATTGATGGCTCGATGGTCGTAGGACATCGACAGCGGAAGCATCAGCCGCTCAACAATTTTTTCCTCTTCCATCTGCAATACCTTCTGCCCCCGCGACATGCCCAGAATCGCGACTTCCGGATGATTCACGATTGGTGTGAAGGAAGTGCCTCCGATACCACCAAGATTTGTGATCGTGAACGACGCACCCTGCATGTCTTCGATCTTGAGTTTCCGTTCGCGGGCCTTCACCGCCAGTTCGGTCAACTCCGCCGCAACCTGCAGCACGTTCTTCTGATCGCAGTTGCGAATGACGGGGACCACCAGTCCGTTGGGCGTGTCGACGGCCACGCCGATGTGGTAGTACTTCTTCAGGACCAGTTCGCCGGACGCGAGATCGATGCTGGAATTGACTTTGGGGAACGTTCGCAATGCTCCCACGACGGCCTTGATCATAATGGCCGTCATTGTGATCTTGGGCGACTTGGGATTGTCTTTGACGTAACGTTTGCGGGCGGATTCCAGTTCTGTGATATCCGCGAGGTTGTGCTGTGTGACATGCGGAATTGTGATCCATGCCGAATGCAGATTGGCTGCGGCTGTCCGCGAAATCTTGTTCAGTGGCTGTTTTTCAATCGGCCCGAACTTGCTGAAGTCAGGCAGCGGTGCCGCAGCGACAATTCCCACGCTGGCCGAGCCACCGGCTGGTGCTGCAGGTTGCGGCGGAGTTGACCGAACTGGCGGTGAAGGCCCGCGAACGGAAACTCAATCCACACCCAGTTTTCGCGCCATGCGACGAGTGGCCGGGCCAGCCGGTGCAGGCGGTCGACGATCTGACGAATCTGCGGTCTCAACAACTAGTGCCGACGACACCGCCTTTGACGGGGCGGCAGCAGCTTCAGTGGTTGTCGGCGGTGCTGCGGGGGGAGTGGACGATTCTGGTGAAGAGGTAATCTCGATGGTGACCAGCGGTTCTCCGACGTTTACCGTTTGTCCAACGGCAACGTGCACAGCCTTGATGGTGCCGGCATCAGGACAATCGATTTCGGCAACCGACTTGTCGGTTTCTGCCTCGCAGATCACGGCGCCAGCCTTGATCACGTCGCCGACCGATACCAGAACTTCTGCGATATCGACAGACGCAACACCCTCTGCGACTTCCGGCAGGGAAAACTCAACCTCGTACTTTTCACCATTTGGGGTTGCGGCTGCAGGAGCTGGTTCGGATTTTGGCGGCGCCGTGACATCACTTCCGTCCGAATCGGTTGCTGGTGACTCTGACACAGTTTCCGGTGTCTTGGCGCTTCCCGTGGCTGTATCAATCAGCACCAACGGAGTACCGACGGGCACGGACTGGCCGGTTTTCACAAGGATCTTTGCAATCGTGCCGCCGTGCGGGCAGTCCACCTCTGCGACGGACTTGTCTGTCTCCACTTCGCAGATGATTGCTCCGGCTTCGATTGTGTCGCCTTCCGCGACAAGGATCTCGGCAATGTCGACCGACTCGATACCTTCAGCAACTGCAGGCAGTTTGAATTCAATGGCCATAGTTGTTGTTACTCACAGTCACTCGTAGGTCAGGCTGTGCCTGACGTTGCTTGTCCTGCAGCGTATTACGCTGACTTGTGGCCGCGGCGAACGTCTTTCCACCTGGAAGAGTCGCTTTCCCACGAGCCCCACGACCACATCGTTTGAAATCTGCTCCTGAGCATCAGGCACTGCCTGACCTACGTCAAAATCATTCGTTTTAGTTTAACCCATCGCCTGCGACCACGAGTCAAACGACAGACTCTTCTTAGGCGTCAATCGGGAACACCGCTTCTGAGTCAATTCCCAGTTGTTTGAGTGCTTCCGGAAGGTTGGCCACGTCGAAAGCCCCCACGCGAGCCATTCCCTGCAGTGCCGCAAATGCGGTCGATTCTCCGTCGATGCGGAAGTGCCGTCGCAGCTCGTCACGAGTCTCACTGCGACCAAATCCGTCCGTGCCCAGAACAATGTACTCGCCAGGAATCCATTCGCGAATCTGGTCGGCCACCAGCCGCACGTTGTCACTGGTCGAAATGAACGGCCCGGTGACGTCGTTCAGAAGAGACTCAAGATAGCTGGCCTGACGTGCTTCGGCTGGATGCAGATCGTTCCAGTGCTGACACGCCATCGCATCCCGCCGCAACTCACTGTAACTGGTGACGCTCCAGACGTCCGACCCGATGTCGTACTTGTCTTTCAGGATCTGCTGAGCTGTCAGTGCACTGCGAAGAATCGGGCCACTGCCCATCAGCTGAGGACGATGTTCCTGTCCCTCGCCGCTGTCCGTGCTGCTGTAATGATACATGCCCTTGATAATGCCGTCCGTAATTCCGTCGATTTCGGGCATGGCAGGTTGCGGGTAGTTTTCATTGTAGACGCTCAGGTAGTAGAAGATTTCTTCGCCATCTGCGTACATTCGACGCAGACCTTCCTGCACAATCACAGCCAACTCGTAACCCCACGCCGGATCATACGCTCGCAGTGTTGGAACGGTCGTCGCCATTAGCTGACTGTGTCCGTCTTCGTGCTGCAGACCTTCACCGTTTAATGTGGTCCGCCCCGACGTGCCCCCACACAGAAATCCTTTGCAGCGAGTGTCCGCCGCGCACCAGATCAGATCGCCGACTCGCTGAAAGCCGAACATCGAATAGTAGACGTAAAACGGAATCATGTTCGTGCCGAGATTCGCATACGAAGCCCCGGCTGCGATAAACGAACTCATGGCCCCGGCTTCGTTGATCCCTTCTTCCAGCAGCTGACCGTCTTTGGCCTCTTTGTAATACTGCATCGTGCTGCGGTCGACGGGTTCGTACAGCTGTCCCTTGCTGGAATAGATCCCCACCTGCTTAAACAGGTCCTCCATACCGAAGGTTCTGGCTTCGTCGGGTATGATGGGCACCAGTCGTTCGCCGCAGCCCGTATGCCGCACCAGGCCCCGCAGAATTTGTCCCAACGCTCCGGTGGTTGAGCCGGCATCTCCATCGCTGCCCGGAAGCAGTCCCTGTTTCTGAAAGATTTTGTCGTCCAGTGCCGGAACATCCAGCCGCTCGTCGGTGGGCTTGCGTTCGGGCACGAATCCACCCAAAGCCTCGCGCTGCTGTCGCAGGTAAACCATTTCCGGGCTGTCTTCTGCCGGCTTGTAGAATGGCAGCTTGTCGATGTCTTCGTCACTGATGGGAATGGCGAACTTGGTGCGAAAGTTCCGCAGTTCCTCTTCGTTGATCTTCTTTGTGTTATGGGCGATGTTGCGACCTTCGCCTGCTTCTCCCAGCCCATAACCCTTCACGGTCTTCGCCAGGATCACCGTCGGAGCCCCCTTGTGATTCACGGCCGCGTGATAGGCGGTGTAGACCTTCTCCGGGTCGTGACCACCTCGACGAATCTTCTGCATCATTTCGTCCGACAGGTGCTCAACCATTTTCAGCACGTCCGGATCGGCTCCGAAGAAGTGGTTGCGAATGTATTCGCCCGATTCAACGGTGTACTTCTGATACTGCCCGTCCACCACTTCGCCCATGCGTTTGACCAGTTTTCCGTCTTCGTCCGCATTCAGCAGCGGATCCCAGTCGCCACCCCAGATCACCTTGATGACGTTCCAGCCGGCGCCGCGAAATGCCGCTTCCAGTTCCTGGATGATCTTGCCGTTGCCACGAACAGGGCCGTCCAGACGCTGCAGATTGCAGTTGATCACCCACGTCAGATTGTCCAGCTTCTCTCGAGAAGCCAACGTCAGCGCACCAAGGCTTTCCGGTTCATCACATTCGCCGTCGCCCAGGAAGGCCCACACCCGCGACTTCGACGTGTCCAGCAGGCCTCGGTGTTCCATGTATCGCAGAAACCGAGCGTGATAGATGGAACAAATCGGGCCGAGCCCCATCGATACCGTGGGAAACTGCCAGAAGTCCGGCATCAACCAGGGATGAGGATAACTGGATAGTCCTATACCCGCAGGCAGTTCGCGGCGGAAGTTCTCCAGGTGCGATTCGTTCAGTCGGCCTTCCACGTAGGCGCGTGCATACATGCCCGGCGAGGCGTGCCCCTGAAAATACACCATATCGCCGGTGTGGTTTTTGGTGCGACCGTGAAAGAAATGGTTCTGCGCTACTTCGTACAGCGTCGCCGCCGATGCGAACGTCGAAATATGGCCACCGATGCCGTCGAAGTTCTTGTTCCCTCGCACGACCATCGCCATCGCGTTCCAGCGGACGATACTCTTGATACGGCGTTCCAGCGCCAAATCACCGGGAAAGCGAACCTGATCCGAATGGTGGATCGTATTGATGTACGGAGTGTTGGCGGTGAACGGCAGATGGACACCGCGCTGGTAGGCACGCTCCTGCAGATGGATGAGCAGTTCGCCCAGGCGTTCCGGGCCGTAGCGCTGAAGGACGTCCTCCAGCGAATCCAACCATTCGTTCAACTCATCGGGAGCAATTCCCGAAACCATCTCCGCCACAGCCTGGTCAGCCATTTGTTTCCCCGCATTCTGGACCGCAAAATGCGGCCCGCTGATCATTTCACTTCACGACGCCTGTTCAGATCGATATGCCATCCGAAAGAGTCGCATCGCCCATGAATCCGCGACAACCAACGTTGCTCATCTCGGGACTCTGAAGGACGAATACAATAGTTCACCGCCGAAGCGACCTGGCACTCTCGTCGTAAATAGTGCTTATGTCGTGATTTGGGCCGACATTCTAAACACTCGACTCAGAAAATCCGTTGAGGGAGATTCATACCGCAATCCCACTCGGTCATCGGACGCTGACGTCACCGATGGAATCGGGTCACGTACCCCCCCCGGGATTGTAAGGGTTTATGGCCGGAACAATCAATCCGCGCCCGGAAAACCACCGTGCTCGGCTGTGAATCCCGTCGCTGAGACAAACGCCGCATTCCGGAGCCGAAATCGGACAGGTGCCGCGTTCGATCGGCAGCGGAGAATTCTGATTCCACCCGCAATGATCGACGCGGCTTCTGAGCAACACAGCATGTAGGCTGTGGCATTACCCGCAAATCCGGTTAGCCGAGAAGTGGCGAAAGCACGTAGCCCGGCCCAAACAACTTCGTTCAACTCGCAACGGTAGGCGCCGTCTGATGCCGGACGTCGATCAAATGCCGCCGCCAGACGACACTTTCGGCGGCGCATAGACCACACGCCGAGGAAAGTAGAGACCCTCAGCGCTTGAATTCGCGCAGCGTTCGACCGCCGTTTGTTTCGTTCTCAGATCACTCGTACGTTCTCGGCGCGTGGGCCCTTTGGTCCCTGTCCGATGTTATACGATACCTGCTGTCCCTCGCGGAGTTCCTCAAATCGTGAGTCTTCAAGCGCAGAGCTGTGAAAGAACATGTCCTTTCCTGTTCCATCTTCGATGAAACCAAACCCCTTGTCCATGACTCGTTTGATCGTCCCTTCTGCCATGTCTCTAACCCAATACTCTCAAAAATGTTGGCAGCCACTTGTGCGAGAAACGTTTCGCGCACCGGCGACCACCCTGGGATTATTCCGTGTTGTCGCACAGCCGGTGCGACATGTCAATTTGCTGAGTTGCGTAAATTCGCTTCTGCAATCAAGGATTGCGGTCCAGTGCTCGTGTCGATGCCCTGTTTCCTCTGCGTGCGGCGAGCCCGCTTGGCTTCCGCCTTCGCCTTCTTATCCATCTCTCGTTTACGTTTTTCGTAGGTATTTTGATTTTGTGCGATGGTTTCTCTCCTTCAATTATCGAGAAATCGGTTCTTGTGACGTTATTTCTAACCGCAAAAGTATCGTTTGAATAGTCCGTCAGTCGGTCTGTCTGACGTGCTGCCGGGTTTGTTGTCCGTTACGTCGTCGCCTTTTCGGCTTTGCCTTGTCGGCTGCGCCGATCATGCCGGACGAACGACGACGTGGGAACCGCTGCGAGCCAGCCCCCTGCGATGTACCGTTCTGTGAATGCCCATTGCGTCGGCCGGATGACGAACGACCTTTCTGTTCCGGTCGCCATTGCGGCTGAATTTGCCCCTCGGCGAGCGGAATTTTCTGGCCGATCAATCGCTCAATCGCATGCAGTTCGCTGCCTTCGGTGGCACTGCAGAATGACAACGCAATCCCTTCCGCACCGGCTCGGCCGGTGCGGCCAATGCGGTGAACATACGCTTCTGGTTCGATGGGAAGATCAAAATTGATCACATGTGTGATGCCATCGATGTCGATCCCTCGAGCTGCGACGTCCGTGGCCACGAGCACCTGTATCTGGTTCTGTCGAAACGCTTCCAAAGCACGTTGCCGGGCGTTTTGGGATTTGTTACCATGAATGGCGAGGGCTTTGATTCCGCTGCGTTCCAGTTTCTCAGCCACCACGTTGGCACCCCGCTTCGTCTTCGTAAACACGATTGCACGATCGACGTCGCCGGCAGTCAGGATCTGTCGCAACAGCGACTGCTTTCCGGTGCGCTCGACAAACATGATCTTCTGTTCGATGCGTTCGACGCTCGTTGTTTTCGGAGTCACATTGACGCTGACGGGAGTTCGCAGCAGTCGCTTAGACAGCTGAGTGATTTTCGGCGGCATTGTGGCCGAAAAGAACAACGATTGTCGTTCATCCGGCAGATGGCTGATAATCCGCCTCAAATCCGGCAGAAAGCCCATGTCGAGCATCCGGTCCGCTTCATCCAGAACAAAAACTTCCAGCTGATCCAGCGTGATGTGCCCCTGATTCATCAGGTCAATCAATCGGCCGGGTGTGGCGACGAGGATGTGGGCTCCCCGTTTCAGAGCCCGCACCTGGTTCCCCTGCTTTACGCCGCCATAAACCAAAACCTGGCGAAGTCGCAGGTGCCTGCCGTATGTGGCAAAGCTTTCTTCAATCTGAATCGCCAACTCTCGCGTGGGAGCCAACACCAGTACCAAAGGCCGATTGGGTTGCGCCTTCAGGTTTTGCTTTCCCAATTGGTTAAGAATGGGCAATGCGAATGCAGCTGTTTTGCCGGTGCCCGTCTGAGCACAGCCCAGGATGTCACGCCCCTGCAGTGCAGCGGGGACCGTCTGCGCCTGAATGGGGGTTGGAATTTCATACTTCTCGTCAGTCAACGCACGCTGCAATGGAGCGATTAACTGGAGTTCTTCAAATGTCTTCAATGGTGTTCCTTAATGGATCAGGAGTGATGTGCGAAAGTCGATCGGATCGTCCTACGTCTCTTTGGGTTTCTGCCCAATAGATCGCGGGACAACAGCACACAGGCTGGAGCCGACATGGCATGCAAACGCCGCGTTAACAGACATTCCGGACAAACAAGAAAGTCACGGAATTCAGTGCGTCCTTAAGACGCTGGCGGCTTTCCAGAGCGGTCCACTTAACCGATGGAGTGCAGCAAAATTTGCGGCGAACATAGCGACGCAGATAGCACGGGGCTGCAGGAGGATCCACCTCTGTCAGAAAACCCCGTTTGGCCGGAAAACGCTATTCATTTTCACGAATAACGTAACTCGCTTGGATCCGACCACTTTGACGACGCCTTCTCTAAAGAAAAAGGAACGTCTGCCGAGCAGTCTACCCAAGGGGAGCAACTTCGCCAAGCCGCAATTCTCAGAAAGCACTTCCAGGGACAGGTTTTCTCAATTTGCACGGTGTAATTCCCCCGGTTAACCGATCCTATCCGTGTAGCCGTTGGTTGCCTGTCATTCCTGGCCCCCGACATCGGCGCGACCTGGATGACAACCCGCACAAGGATCGCTAATGATGGACACGCGGTCTTCAAAGTCATCAGGTCCGGGACAGTCAGTAGTGCCCATCCCTCAAATAGGAAGGCTATCATTGACGGACCGCTCACGGTTTGTAGCCTCCGATGTCTCGTGACAGTGATCGGACACAGCCAAATGAAGAGAACACGTACAACCCAACGGTTGCCGGCAACGGTCGGCTTCTTCCACGCGGTTCGGCCGACAAACGTATCCCGGGACCACGATGCGAAGGGACACGTGAACTTCGAAAACACTCTGTCGGCCCATTAGCAGTTATCTAGAAGAGCAGTTTACAAATTGACGGAACCGGTGCTGGCTCGTGGGGGCAGCCGTTCTGCTATTGAAACACGTCAACCGCGGACACGAGTCAGCGAAATTCGCTGTAGTATTCACCGAGGACAGGAATGGAGTCGGAGCTACCGTCACCCGAAGAAATCGCCCTTCGCTACCTCGATCAACTGCCGTGGACTCCCTATCCGTTTCAGGAACAGGCGATCCTGGCATGGTTTGAGGGCGAGGACGGCATTCTCATTTGCGCTCCAACGGGAACTGGCAAGACGGTTATCGCTGAGACGGCATTGTTCGAAGCACTGATGACCGGGCGTCAGGCTTATTACACGACTCCGCTGATTGCGTTGACGGAGCAGAAGTTTCACGATCTGCAGGATTCGGCCGAACGCTGGGGGTTCTCACGGAACGACGTGGGATTGGTCACAGGCAACCGTCGCGTGAACCCGGACGCACAGATCCTGGTGGTCGTCGCCGAAATCCTGTTGAACCGTCTGCTGTCGCCGGAGGAGTTTTCCTTTGACAACGTTTCAGCCGTTGTGATGGACGAATTCCACAACTTCAACGATCCGGAGCGAGGCATTGTCTGGGAACTGTCTCTGGGGATGTTGCCGAAGCGGGTGCGAGTCCTGTTAATCAGCGCTACGGTCGGCAACGCACCGGAATTCGTCGTGTGGCTCAACAAACAACACAACCGACGGCTGCGATTGCTGCAAAGTGATGAACGCAGAGTGCCGCTGAGCTTTCGCTGGGTCATCGATGAACTGCTGTCTGAACAACTTGAGATCATGGCCGATGGCGATGACGACGAAGCTCGCTACACACCTGCGCTGGTCTTTTGCTTCAACCGCAGCGAATGCTGGAGCGTCGCGGAGCAACTGAAAGGACGCCGTCTGTTGGCCAGCGGTCAGCAGAAACAGCTGCAGATCGAATTGGACCAGATGGATTGGTCCCTCGGGGCAGGCGGCAAGCTGAAACAGATTCTGATCCGTGGCGTGGGCATTCATCATGCCGGTCTGCTGCCGAAATATCGCCGAGCCGTCGAGTCGTTGTTTCAGAAGAAGCTGTTGTCTGTCTGCATCTGCACCGAAACGCTGGCCGCCGGTATCAATCTACCGGCCCGTTCCGTCGTGATGACGTCGCTGATCAAAGGGCCACCGCGAGCCATGAAACTGATCGACGCCAGTTCCGCTCATCAGATGTTCGGCCGTGCGGGACGTCCGCAGTTTGACGATCAGGGCTACGTCTTTGCGGTGGCCCACGAAGACGACGTGAAGTTGCATCGCTGGCAGCAGAAATACGACCAGATCCCTGAAGATACAAAAGACCCGATGCTGCGGCGGGCCAAAAAAAAACTCAAGAAGAAGATGCCCAAACGTCGCTCGGGGCAGCAGTACTGGACTGAAAAACAGTTTGAAACACTGCGCGGGGCTGCGCCCGGTAAGCTGGCCAGTCGGGGCCGTTTTCCGTGGCGACTGCTGGCGTTTCTGATTCGCAAGTCCGGCTCTGTGTATTCGCTGCAGGATGCCATTCGCCGTCGCCTGCTTGATACAGAAGAAAAGGAAGACGCGGAAAAAACGCTCAAACGAATGCTGATCACGCTCGACGCCGGTGGTTTTATCACGTTGTCCCCGAAGCCACCGCATCGACAGACGGAGACTGAAACGTCGGACGAGTCCCCCGTGTTTCGCAGTCGCATCGTCGGCGGAGGCGTCGCGTTGGCGCTCGATGACGTTCAGGACGGTCGTTCCGTGACCACGTCTGTCTGGGGTTCGGGACTGACGATCCACGATGACGGCATGGGCGACGTGATCGATTTCGGGTCGAAAATCAGCGAAGAGGATCCGGGCTTTGGTCTCGGCGTTTTCGAAGATGAGGCAACCGTCGCTGCGGCGGAGACGAATGCCAATACACAGTCGGAACAGCCTGAGCCACCTGAAGCTGACGATGACCAGGCAGACGCCGATGACTCAATTCCAGCAGCATCTCCGGGATTGCTTGGTCAACTGATCCAGGAGGCCAAGTCGTCCGGCGGAACGGCATCCACGAGTGCTGCAAAGAAGCCCGGAGCGGGTGAACAGTTGTCGAAACCTGCCGCCGTGGATCAACAACAGATGCGGCTGGACGAATACGAGCCCCAGCATGCCATCGCGACCCCCCAGCTGGAAATGTTGTTCGCGTTTCGCAGTATTAATTCCGTCTACGCGATTTTTCTGGCCGAGCACATGCACAGGGCCAGCTATGAGGAGCGCTTGCAGTTGCTGGAAGCAGCACTCAACATGCCGCGATCGGTGGGCAAATCCGTCCGCGTTCCGTTTCCTGACAAGATGCCGCACGGACCGCTAACCACGGAGTACGCAGACGGCGAAGTGCTGCGGCGTGGACTTGCCACTCAGGAGGAACTCACCGGCTATCGCGATGAAGTCACAGGCCGCAGAATTCCGCCGCTGGAACTCGCTCAGAAAATGCACATGCTGTTCCGTAGTGATTTCCCGAACATTCATGACGCACGCTCCACATCGATCTGGTGCATCGGCGACCTGCTGCAGTTTGGCGGTGACTTTAACAAATACGTGCGAGCTCGCGATCTGACGAAGCAGGAAGGCATCATCTTTCGCCATTGCCTCAGAATGATTCTGCTGTGCGGCGAATTCGCTCAGATTGAACCACCGGAGATTGATCCGGTGGCGTGGCGCAGCGACCTTGCTGAACTCGCCGCGCTACTGACGGATTCCTGCCGCGCCGTGGATCCCGCCAGCACCGACGACACGCTGACCGCTCTGGAAAGCCGTAAGCTGGACCCGGAGCAACTGGTCATGTAGCTTGTGGTGAAGTCGATTGATTTTCCTCAGTCCCAAACTCCGGTTTGGGACGTCATGTCCTCGAAGCTCTGCTTCGCCGTTTTGATACAAACACGCAGCATAAGCAAGTGTGTTTCTCAAACGCACGAGATCCACTCACTCGCTTGCGCGTCCCGCTTATTGCGGTCCTTCCCCATACGATCGGCTCTGTCGGTCGCTCAGACTTGATCGTTGTTCCCAGGCGGCAGTCCGGGAACAACGGAATACGTTCCATTTCCTCGCGAAGGCCTCACCATGAATCCTCTGACCCGCCGACAGATACTGGCAGCAACCGCTGCGATTGCTGCCGGTGCAGGCCGAACAGCGTTTTCTGCTGTCTCTGCTGCAACTGACTTTCAGTTCAAATACATCGTCGGCACGTGCATGTACGGTTATTTGTACCTCGGCGAGATTTTGCCCGAGGTCGCCAAATGCGGCGCTGCCCATATCGACATCTGGCCGAAGAGTCACGGTAACCAACGTGAACAACTGGACGACATGGGCGAGGAGCTGTTCGCGTCGCTGTTGCAGAAGCATGGCGTTTCGCTGGGCTGCATCACGCAGTACAAACTCGGACCGTTTGGTCTGCAGAACGAAATGAAGGTTGCTCAGCGACTCGGATGTCAGACCATCGTGGCCGGAGGCAGCGGTCCGAGAAATCTAAAAGGAGCCGAGCTGAAGAAAGCGGTCGGTGATTTTCTTGAGAAGATGAAGCCGCATCTGGAAGTCGCGGAAGAAACGGGCGTCACAATTGCCATCGAAAATCACGGCAACAGCCTGATTGATTCGCCCGACTCATTGAAGTACCTGGCCGAGCTGCGAGCATCAGAAAATATCGGAATCGCGCTGGCGCCTTACCATTTGTCTCAGGACGCCGATTTGATCGCCAGGCTGGTGAAAGATCTCGGCAGCGCGACCAAAGTCTTCTATGCATGGGAACACGGCGACGGCTGTGTGACCAGATTGCCCAAGGAACAGGAACTCAAGCAGCTGCCAGGCCACGGACCGCTGGACTTTGGACCAATCGTGCAGGCGTTGGCCGACATCAGGTACTCGGGCTGGACCGAGATCTTCATGCATCCGGTGCCGCGTGGGATTCCGATTATGGAAACCGCGGCTCAGGTGACTTCAGAAATCAACAAATCGCGAACATACCTGTCGCAACAATTGTCAGCAGTTGCTGGCAAACAGTAACTCCAGGTCACCTGCGTAAAGGCCCTTCGTGCCGCGATCCAATCCCGTTGTCAGAATCATTCTGCTGGTCTCGTGCGCTCATGCGCTGGTTCATTTGCTGGAACAGTCGATTGCCAGCGTTGAACAGGTGATCTCAACCGAGTTCACGCTCAGCCTGAAACAGTCTGGCTTCCTGGGAAGCGCGTTGCGGCTGCCGTACGGCATCGGAGCCTTTTTTGCCGGACTACTGGCGGATCGCTTCGGGGAAAAACGCGTCCTTGTGCTGTATCTGTTCGGTTCGGCCATCGTTTCCGTGTCCTTCGTGGCAAGTGCGACGGCATCGGCTATCTACGTCCAGCTGTTCGCTATGGGCGCCTTTGCCAGCATGTACCATCCGGCCGGGCTGTCGCTGCTGGCCAACGAAACCACGCCGAAAACCCGCTCCAGGGCGTTGGGGATTCACGGAGTGTTCGGGTCACTGGGCATTGCTTCTGCTCCCTTCATTGCCGGGCTGATGTTATCTGTGCGCCCGGGGGACTGGCGTGGATACTACGCGTTGCTGAGCCTGATCAGTTTTGTCCTGGCGATGTTGGTATGGGCGCTGTTGAAACCAAAGCCCCGTCCCGTGGTTGTGGACCGGGCGCCAACAGCAGGCGCCGAACAGTCACAGGACGCGTTATCAGCTGAGCCCACGCTCACCTTTCAGCTGTGGCCCTACACCGTGCTTGTGTTGGGCACTGCCCTGGGAGGCACGATCTACGGTGCCGTGTTGCATTTTCTGCCACGGTACCTGAAAGAATCCGGTGCCCTGGTGCCGCTGGAAGGTCTCATTGGGCAGCCCATTGCGGACGAGGCACTGGGCAATTATGCCGCAGCTCTGGCGTTAGTCTGTGGAGCGTTTGGACAATGGACGGCTGGTCGACTTGCGAAGCCGAGATCCCTTCCGGTGCTGCTGTCCATCGTTTATCTCGGCAACATTCCCTTCCTGGTGTGGATGACGTTTGCCGAGGGCTGGCAGAGACTTGCTGCCGCCTGTCTGTGGGCCTTCGTCCATTTCATGAATCAGCCATTGTACAACAGTCTGATTCCGGAGTTTCTGCCTCGACATCGTCGTAGCGTCGGATTTGGTTTCAGCAACATGATGGGATTTGGCGTCGGCGCGTTTGGTCCACCACTGGTCGCGCTGTTCGACGAACGCTTCGCCGACTACACCTTTAGCTATTCGGCGTTGGCTGTGCTGGCCTTTGCCGCGGCGCTGCTGCCGCTGCCGCTGATGTTCCGTCGATTTGCCCGGCGGGAAACCGACGTGTAAGACGAGCCACGCTCAGTCCCCGGTGAAACAACAGTGTCGACACAAGTCACTTCACCCTCCTTCTCAAGGAGGGTCGAGCCTAAGTGAGGGGAGGTTCCGGCGCGGACACCCTCTCCTGGCAGGCTGTCCGGATACGTCGACTCTTGTGAGCGGCACGGCGCTAGCCGCCGGTTATTGGTAATGTTTTCACCCGCGGCTAGCGCCTTGCGGCTCACTGTTTCAGGTGACCGGACGGCCTCCGGGGCTCAACTCTCTCACAGGGAGAGTGAAGTTAAGTGCCGGTGAACACACCGAGAGGCGAGCTTGTTGACGGCTCTGGTCGGGTTCAAGCACCCGACTTCCCTGCGTGTTGTCACGCGGCGCCGTCTTCCGCAATAACGGCCGAATCGTGTCCGCAGGCGGAAAGCGTTTCCGGACGACGGAACATTTTTCCGCCTGCCGGGTCCTCAGGCTTCCAGCCCGCCTGCCGGACATGGGGAAAAACGAGTAAGTCACGGATTGGCGACTTGTTCGCAGCACCTGCATCACCGTTAAAGTCCGAAGAACTGATACAGACAACACACGGGGGCAGGGATGATTTCAGGACTCTACAGCGCGGCCACGGCAATGGATGCTGCGGCAATGCGACACGAAACGGCAGCAGAGAACCTGGCGAACGCGCATCTGCCGGGGTTCCGACGTCGCGTGCTCACGCAGTCCCAGTTCGAAACCAGCATGGCCGATGCGCAGGACAAATCGGGGATGTCGCCGTTTCTGGGCACAACCATTGGAAGTTACAGTGAAGACGCGGTCAAGCTGGACTTCACTCATGGAACGATCAAACAGACAGGGCGCAAACTTGACTTTGCCATCAACGGAGACGGCTTCTTCGTGGTGGATGGACCAGTGGGACCGCTTTACACTCGCAACGGCGCGTTTCTGGAAAACGAAAATCGTGAATTGATCACGGTTGACCAGTTGCCGGTCCGTGGCCTCAACGGGACGATCACTCTTCCGCCAGATACCCCCATGAGCGCCGTTACGGTTGACAGCGAAGGACGCTTCTTCGACGCCAACGGCGTTGAGTTCGGTCAGCTGGAGACCGTGCAGTTTGGGGACAACAGTGTCCTGCACCCTGTCGGTGCGTCGTTGTTTCAGGCACCGGACAACATAACGCCGGATGCCTCGACGGGCGTAGTGCTGCAGGAATACGTGGAACAGGGAAACGTAGCCTACATGGACGAACTTGTGAACATCATGGTGGCGTCAAGACAGTACGAGGCCGCTCAGCGAGTACTCACTTCCATTGATGAAGCGATCGAAAAACACATCAACAACTGATGAGGGCGTGGCTCTCAACGCGAATTCGAGTTAACGGCTCGGAATCGAAACTCCGGTCCCGGCCTTCGTTCTGAGAACGCAGGCAACACGAAACTATTACTAAGGAATACGTCGACAATGTTACGAGCTCTCTACACCAGCGCGACAGGCATGAAGGCGCAGGAGTTGTTGATTGACAACACCGCTAACAATCTGGCGAACGTCAACACAACAGGTTTCCGCAGAAGTCGCATGGATTTCGCGGATCTCGTGTATAGCACTCTTCGCCAACCCGGTACTGCGGTTTCCAATACGCAGGTGTCTCCGACGGGGCTGCAGATTGGTAATGGCGTTCGCGTTGTCGGAACGACAAAACATTTTTCGCAGGGTGCGTTTGAGCAGACGCAAAATCCGCTGGACGTTGCCATCGAAGGCGACGGGTTCTTTCAGGTAGATCTCCCCAATGGAGAATCCCGCTATACGCGTGCCGGGGCGTTTAAGGTGGACGCAGACGGGCAACTTGTCAATGCTGACGGCTACATTCTGAACCCTGCGATCACCATCCCACAAGGGACGGATCTAGCGAAGATCACAATCGGCACGGACGGAACGGTGAACGCCGTACAGAGCGGCACTGACGAGACTCCGCAAAATCTCGGGCAGATTCAACTCGCCACGTTCCTCAATCCCGCCGGTCTGTCCAGCGAAGGCTCCAACCTGTTCGCCGCCACAGCAGCGTCCGGTGACGCGGTCATTGGCAACGCTGGTGATGCGGGATTCGGCCTCATTCGCAACGGTTTTGTGGAAGGTTCCAACGTCGAAGTCGTGACGGAACTGATTTCTCTGATCTCCGCACAGCGAGCGTACGAAGTGAATTCACGAGCCATTCGTGCCGGTGATGAAATGCTGTCCACTGCGACCGATATCGTAAGGTAAACGATGAGACGCCAATTCCGTCAATTCAGATATGGCCGTTCCAGCGTGGTTGCATGTTTGTTCAGCACCTTTGTGCTGTGTTGCGTGGCGGGCGGCTGTGCTGTGAATTTCGCGGATCACGTTGTCAGCACGGCTCACCAGCCCGGTATGGTCGAGCCTGATGAGCAGGTTTCGTTTACCGAGCGGCAGGCAGGTAACGATGTTCGGCCTGAACATTGCATGCAGGGCGCGTTTGAGCAGACAGGATACAGTCTGGACGTCGCCATCGAAGGCGAAGGCTTCTTTCAGTTGCAACAACCCAACGGAGAATTGCGCTATACACGTTGGGGGTCTTTTTGCCGGGACGGACGAACGGGGAGAATTGTTAACGCTGACGGGTATCTCCTGTTGCCTCAGATTATCATCCCACAGGGATTCGACATACGTAAGATAACAATCGGCATGAATGGAAGTGTGGAGGCCTTACCGATCGGCAGTGATGATGCTCCGGTTAAGCTCGGTCAATTTCAGCTGGCGGCGTTCATCAATCCTGACGGACTGTCGAATGAAGACGGCGGTTGCTGCTTTGCCGCGACAACTGCTTCCGGCGACGCCGTCACCGGCTCACCGGGTGTTGGGGGAATCGGCAGTTTATCTCAGGGATACGTGAATGGTGACCCGACGGGCACGATGGTTCATGAGCTGAGGATAAAGAGTGCGCTCAACAATCTGGCGAACATCGATACGACGGGCTTTCGAAGAGGCCGCGTGGACGTCGCGGACCTCGTGTATAACACGACTTGCCGCCCTGAAACGGCCGTATCCGGGACGCAAATCGGTAACGGCGTTCGTTCAGTTGGAACAACCAGGAACATCATGCAGGGGTGGGACTTCACGCTGTGTGCTTTTGAGCAGACGCAAAATCCGCTGGACGTTGCCATCGAAGGCGACGGGTTCTTTCAGGTAGATCTCCCCAATGGAGAATCCCGCTATACTCGTGATGGGGCGTTTAAGGTGGACGCAGACGGGCAACTTGTCAATGCTGACGGCTACATTCTGACTCCTGCGATCACCATCCCACAAGGGACGGATATATCGAAGATCATAATCGGCACGGATGGAACGGTGTGCGCCATATGGAGCGGCACTGACGAGGCTCCGCAAAATCTCGGGCAGATTCCACTGGCCAGATTCATTCATCGGGCAGGGCTTTTGAGTGAAGACGGTGTGCTGTTCGCCGCCACAGCAGCGTCCGGCCATGCGGTCATTGGCAACGCTGGTGATGCGGGCTTCGGCATCATTCGCAACGGTTTTCTGGAAGGTTCCAACGTGGAATCCGCAACGGAACTGATTTCTCTGATTTCCGCACAGCGAGCGTACGATGTGAATTCACGAGCCATTCGTGCCAGTGATGAAATGCTGTCAACTGCTACCGATATCGTAAGGTAATCCTAATGCAACGCCACTGCTGTCACCACAGATCTGCCACTTCCAGAGTGGTTATGTCGATGTTCGCCATCGTCGTGCTGCTGGGCCTGGCAGGCCAGGCTTCTGCACAGATTACTGTCCGACTGCACCGTGATCCGGTGGTCGGCAGCCGTGAAGTGCGGCTTGATGACATTGCCACCATCACCGCAGGATCGCCGCAATTGGTCGCAGCAATCGGTCGGATCGACGTCGCTTCAATCCAGGCTCCTGATACGATCGCAACGCTGACAACGTCTTTCGTGCGGATCCGGCTGATGCTCGCAGGCTGGCAGCAGAATGCGTTGGTCGTGCAGGGGCCGGAAAGCGTGATGATAACCTACGTGGAATCGCAACCCGTTACCGACGCTGATGTGGAACGTGCGGCCCGGGATGCGATGCTGCTGATGTTCGGGACGACGGAAGATAACATTCAGGTTCGCCTGAGAGATGTATTCATGTCAGCAGTGCCCAGGCAGTTCCGGGAACTGCCCGGCCTTCGTATTGAAGTGTCCCCGCCGGTTCGCGCGGAACTGGGTCAGACGAGTATGAAGGTTCGGTTGTGGAAGGGCGACAATCTGGTGGCCACGCGTCTGGCCAGATTTATTGTGTTGAAACGTCAGAGAGTCGCCGTCACAAGAATATCGCTGCAGCGAGAATCCATCATCGGTCCGGATGACGTGCAGTTTGAAAATCGATTTCTGCCAACCGTGGCAGATGAACCGACCGAAGCCGACATCTATGGTCGCAGTTTGCGAAGCGTTGTTGGTCCGGGGAAGATTCTGTCTCTCCGCGACCTGCGACAACCGGTTGCTGCGAAACAGGACATTGTGGTCAGGGCACGAGACATCGTACAGGTGACGGCGAAGGGCAACGGGTTGAGAATCCAGTTAGCGCTGGCCGAAGCTCTTGACCACGGCCGGGTAGGCGACCGGATTCGAGTACGAAATTCGATTTCGAAGAAAATCCTTTCGGGAAGAATTGTGAGGGCGGGTGAACTGGAAATCGATATGAGCCGCGGCAGATAGTCATTGACACTTCTGCCTTCTGTGGCCCACGGCTTTGACAGGCCGACGACGACATGTCACTGCACTCGATGGAAATCGTTGACAGATTCGGACGGAAACTGCGGGTAAACGAAATGAAACATACAAACACCTTTAAACGCCATGTGAAGCTCCTGTGTCTGTCAGTCTGCGGCGTGCTTGCGACGGCAGCCGACACCCCCGCAGATTCTTTATGGCGTCATCGAGACCCGCAGCAGGTGTTCCTGTTCGAAGATTCCCGAGCGCGGCGACCGGGTGACTTGCTGACGTTGATCATTAACGAGTCAACGGAAGTCGACAACCGCGAGGATAAAGGCCTGAAAAAGTCGTCCGATTCAGGGGTCAAGTTCGATTTTGCCGCAGCGACCACTGGCGGATTGAGCAGCCAGGCCGCATCGGCAGATCTGGACACCAACATGGCGACCGACAGGAATTTTTCTGGTGGCGCGACGTATCGTAATTCACGTGAACTGTCGGATCGGATCACGGTCACAGTCGTGCAGGTGCTGCCCAACGGCAACCTCGTCCTGCACGGCCAACGTCAGATCACCATCGCCGGCGAACTACGACGACTTACCGTTTCAGGCATCGCCCGTCCCGTTGACATCGGTCCGGATAACACCATCAGTTCGCGATTCATCGCGAACATGAAGACAGAATACACTGACGCCGGACAGGAACGACGTTTTAGTCGCCAGGGCTGGTTGAGTCGGAAGGTAAATAAGATCTGGCCGTTTTAACCGGACCGGACGATGTGTCAGGAGAATCACAGTCGTCGTGGGGGCGGCGAATACTGCTGCATTCTGATTAGAAAGACACGGATGTCTTATACGCAAATTCGAAAACTGACGATCGTATTCGCCGTCGCATTGTGCTGCGTCTGCGGTGACTCTTTGCGCGCCGTCGAGGGACCGCTCGTTCGCATCAAAGACATTACCGAGATGGCCGGAGAGCATCCGAACGACCTGATCGGCTACGGGCTGGTCGTCGGTCTGGCGGGAACGGGTGGCACCGGTGAAGCGACAAAACGAGCGGCGATTGAGTTCCTGCAGAAGATGGGGTTGCGAGCCGATCCGCAGATTCGTGCGTTCATTCAACGGGCCAAAGAGAAGACTGATAATATCAGTGTCGTCATGGTGACAGCGACGTTGCCACCGAACAAAAAGCCAGGACAGAAGCTGGATGTCATTGTGGCGGCATTCGACGACGCAGAGAGTCTCAACGGGGGTGTCCTGCTGAGAACTCCGCTGAAGGGCGTGGATGGGCAGGTGTACGCCGTCGCGAACGGGCCGGTATCGACCAACGGCGGCGAATTTGGCGGTAACGCAGCGTCGGTCGTTAAGAATCATCCCACAACGGGTCGTGTAGCCAGCGGTGCTGTCATCGAGGTGGAAGTTCCGACAAAGATTATTCATCAGGGCGTATTCCATCTGCTGCTGCGTGATCCCAGTCTGGAATCAGCCAGTCGAATTGCGGCCGCGGTGAACACAAGTGCCCCCGATACCGCCGTTATCATCGACCCGGCCATGGTCTCGGTTCGTGTACCGTATGAGCAGATTAACCTGCCCTATCAATTCATAGCGAAATGCCTGGCGCTGACGGTCACACCGGCAACGTCTGCCAAAGTTGTCATCAACGAACGAACTGGAACTGTGATTTTCACCGGAGACGTCCGCGTGTCCATAGTCGGGATCACTCACGGCAACCTGTTCGTCACCACGGTCGAGTCTCCGGAAGTGTCACAGCCGGAAGCGTTTGGTGCAGGCAGCACGGTCGTTGTGCCGCGCACCGATGTCGACGTGACCGAAGAGAGCCGCATGATCAATGTTGTTCCGAACAACGCTTCCGTGACCGATCTGGCCGCATCATTGAATGCACTGGGCGTGAGTCCTCGCGACCTGAGTGTGATCTTTCAGACGCTGAAGGCATCCGGGGCTTTGCACGCAGAGCTCGAAATCCAATAAGGACTGTCACAATGCAAACAAACGTCGCACTGCCGCTGAGCTCACTGTCGCCGGAAATGTCACAGCGGTCTCCGCTTCAAGGGGGCGGTAGTCTGTCCGGTAAGCGTTTGCCGGATGCAGCATCCGTAGCCCGGGAATTCGAATCTGTTTTCGTTTCGATGATGCTCAAAACCATGCGTCAGTCGATGTCGAAGGACATGTTCGCAGGTGACGACAGCGATACGTTCGGCGGTATGTTCGATGCCTTTATGGGACAGCACATCGCGGAAAACGGTGGCATCGGAATGGCGAAGCTGTTCGCTGAAGCCGGGGTGTCCGGTAACGCCGGCAGCGTTCTGAACGGCACACGGGCCACGGATGCCGTTTCTTCCCAGGTCAAACCGCTTCAAGAGGAAAAGTTAAAGGCATACAAAGATGCAGCAGCACTCGCAGAATAACCGACTGCGTAACGCGACGGGCTACCGTCCCCGCGTCACGGATAACCGCAACTCTGCACTGGCTCCACAGACGGATATCCAGGGGCAGTCACAGGCCGACGTCAGAGATGTGAGCCCATCGCCTGCGGATTCGACATCCGGTGGATGGGCTGATCAGGTACGGCAACTGCTTGTTCATTTCGATGCTCAGGAAGCGGCCATGCTTGCGCTGAATTCGCTGCTGCAGGACATGGGAACCGTTGGTGCAGACGGGGAAGAGGCCCGTCGACTGCGTGTCCGTATGGATGCCGCCACAGATCTGTGTCGCAGACTTGATTCCGATTGCCGTCTGGTCGTGCAGCAACTGGCAGAACGGATGCAGATAGCGCCGGGCGAGTTTGTGGTACGTCATTTGATCGCAGCGGTCGCCGAACACGATGCCGAAATGGCGCAAGCGTTGCGCACGGCACGGCGACGATTGTTGCAATTGACGTGGCAGGTGCGTCGGACATCGTCAACGACGGGATGGATTCTGGCTGGCTATCGTGAAATCCGGCACGCCGTCTTTCAACACACCAGCGGCGTCACGAATTCGGACAGATACGATGCTTCCGGTCGCAAATCCGTGGCTCCCGAGTCACTGCGCTACGGGGCACGTTCATGAGAAATCAGGATTCGAACAGTTTTCGAAAAGGTATGGTCGTGGGGCTCGTGGGACAGCGAATCTCGCAGGTGGAAAGACGTTCGCCGCGGCCACAAGTCAGCGTAATTCGCTGTAGCACGGCAGGCAAAAAGTCATGCGTGGATTTGACATAGGGCTTTCGGCGCTTCGCACTCATCAGCGAACGCTGAATACCATTGGCAACAACATCGCGAATGCTTCGACACCGGGCTACCATCGGCAGCGCGTCAATCTTGTTACGCGCGCTCCGCAAATTGACGGCGCACATCTGGTCGGCACCGGTGTTGACGTTGGCAGTATTGAGCGACTGTACGACGTTGCCACGGAAGCCGCTATTCTGCGGAATCAGGCGCAGCTGGGGCAGGTTGGAGCGGAACTGGATGTGGCCAACAGCATCGAGGGTCTGTTTACGCCGGGCGACAGTTCCATCCACGCGAATCTGTCGGACTTCTTCAACAATCTGGAGGCCGTCGCCAATTCTCCGGAAGTACAGACCGTACGCAGCGAGTTTCTTACGTCGTCCGAGAATCTGCTCTACCAGTTTGGTCGACTGAACAGTGATCTGGAACAGCACCGCCAGACTGTCATCTCTGAGGTAACCGACACCGTCAATCTGATGAACGGTCTGATCAACGACGTTGCCGACCTGAACCACGAGATTCAGATCGCACGAATCAGCGGACGGCAACCCAACGACTTGCTGGACCGCCGCGACAGCATTGTTTCTCAGCTGACGCAATGGGCCGATGTCGACATTCAGACGATGAAGGACGGACGGGAAGTCGTGCTGATCGGAGGAGCGACAGTCACCGTCGGGAAAACGACCGATCCAATAATCGCCGAAGTTGACAGCAACGGTCAGTTGTCGATTCGACTGGCATCTCAGTCGCGGACGCTCGACCTGACATCCGGTCGATTAGGCGGACAGCTTGAGGCCGTCAATGAAACAATTCCGTCAACGCAGGATCGTCTGGGCGAGATGGCCGCGACGATCGTCCGCAGCATTGACCAGCAATACGCCACGGGCCTGCCGGCCTCCGGAGCATACAGTCTGATTCAGGGAAGTCGCGGAGTCGATTCCGTCACTGATCCTTTGGTCAGCAGCGGGCTGGCATTTCCCGTGATCAGCGGCGAACTCACGATTACTGTGACCGCCGCTGACGGTCGTCGCAGCTCCACTCGTGTCGCCATTGATCCCTACACGGACTCTCTCACGGATCTGGCGACCGCACTGGACGCCATCAGCGGAGTCAACGCGGTGGTCGATACAGCAACGGGCCGGCTGACGGTTTCGGCAGTCGGCAATCAAAAAATTGACTTCGCCGGCCGCGTGGATGACCTGCCGGACCTGACTTCATACACCGGCACCGCTCAACCTGAATTCTCCGGTTTTTTTGTTGGTGACACCAACGACCAATGGGACGTCACCTTCAATGGATCGGGGACTGTCGGCGTGACCGACGGGTTAACCGCGACAATCCGCAACAGTGCAGGCCAGATCGTGGCCAATGTGAATGTGGGCTCAGGTTACGAGGCGGGCGCGCCAGTGGAACTTTCTGATGGAGTATCGCTGCAATTCGGGAACGGCACCATCATCGGCACGGACACCGCCAACGTACTGGTGACGTCGGACCCGGACAACACAGGGATCCTGTCCGCACTGGGACTCAATAGTCTGTTCTCGGGCACGGCTGTCGGAAACTTCGCCCTGCGCAAAGACATCGCAGCTTCGCCGGAGCTGCTGGCAGTGTCACTGACCGGACATCCCGGTGACGCCAGTAACATTGCTTCTTTGGCGAATTTACGGGACTTCCGTTTTGCCGCGTTCGATGATCGCACGTTTGTGGAAGAACTGGCCGACTTCACGGCCGATGTTGGCCTTGAGGTGCAGCAACTGTCGAATCAAAAATCGCAGCTGGAAGCGTATGACAGACGCCTGATCGAAGACCGCGAGGCAACGTCGGGAGTCAGTGCCGATGAGGAAATCCTGAAGATGATGGAAATGGAACGGGCGTTTCAGGCGGCCGCTCGATTCATTACGTCTTTGGACGACACGATGGACGAAATTATGCGGATCATTCAGTAGATCCAATTGGCGGAGATTGAGTAGCTCATGAATTTTCGAGTGACACCGAGATTGGCGATTGACTTTGCGACCAGTGAACTGGGCCGCCAGGCTGCCGAGCTTCAACGCACTCAGCAGCAGATTTCCACGGGAATCAGGCTGCACCGTCCGTCCGATGATCCGGCCGCCGTCCGCCGCAGCATTATTCAAAAGGACCAGCTGACTCGGCTGAACACGCACATTGAATCGGTCCGGCATTCCAAATCCCGTGTCAGTCAGGCTCACGTGCAACTGCGAGAAGCCCAGCAACTGTACGTTCGTGCTCGAGAGGTCGCGCTCACAGGCGCACAGACCACGGAGCCAGCGGAAATTAAGATTCTTGCTGCAGAATTGGATGGAATTCTGAACCAGTTGATCAGCATTGCCAATTCTTCGGATGAATCCGGATATCTGTTCGCCGGCACGGCGACTGACACCGAACCTTTCTCGTTCGATTCCTCCAGCACAGATGGCACCGCCACGTATGCCGGAACTTCGGCCAGCTCCTTTCTGCGACTGACAGGAGACGCCGAACGTGAGGCTTTGATCGCCGGCGACGAAATTTTTCAGACTGTGATACGTGAACCCACAATCATTCTCGGCAACACGGGACTTAGCTCTGGCCTGGGCACGGATACGGCGACCGGACATCGTACGTTAACGGTAACTCACACCGCCACGACCTTTGAAGTCGGGGCCGGCGTCAGTGCAGGGACCAGTTCGGTGGCTGGCGATACCATCATTGGAGCCAGCGGCACTAATCAACTGCAGATCGTCGATACCAGCGGAACCGGTGCGTCCGGCACGGTATCGTTGAACAACGGCGCCAGCATTAACTTTACCAGTGCGGATACGGACCTGACGGTGACGGGACCAAATGGTGAACAGGTCTACCTTGATCTTTCGGCAATCACCGCGGGCTTCAGCGGAACGGTGGACATCGTTGCTGACGGCACGCTGTCTATCGATGGTGGCATCACGACACAGCCCATTGCGTTTTCCACGAACGAAACATATACCGATCCCGCGGACGGAGCCACCGTTCATCTGGATACAACAACACTGTTTCGGACGGGCGAAGACTCCGCGGAGTTTGTCGGAACGAATGACGTCTTTGGCACCCTGATTGCCCTCAGAGACGATCTGACCAACTCACGTAATCTCAGTGGTCCGGATCGAAAAGACGCGATTAACAGACGTCTGGGTGATATCGAACGTCTCGAAGATCATCTGTTGGACGAGGTCGGGACTCAGGCGGTGACTTTGGAACAGATCGAACGATTGCTGGTCCGCACCGAGGACCAGACTCTGGATCAGCAGATCAAATACGGAGAAACCACCAGCGCTGGCCTTGCGGAAGCGGCCATTCGAATGCAGGAGTTATTGACACTGCAGCAATTCACGATGGCGTCGGTGTCGAACCTGGTGTCTCAGAATCTGCTCGATTTTCTAAAGTAAACACTCTTCAAAGGAAGACAAGCTGATGGCTGCGAGCAACAGAGGGGATATTGACGAAGATGATGGTAGAGCATCACCACGTTTTCGTCTTGACGCGACGCAGTTAAATCCGCCGTCGCCACACATCTTCGACCTTCCCGAAATCAGCGACATTAAACGTCTGGAGCTGTGTCTGGACCGTGAAGAGATGAGTATCAGTGATTTCGGTCAACGACTGGCCAGCTTTCGTGGGCTGAGTCAATACGTAATTGCGATTGCCAACCACACCGCATCACTTTCAAGAAAAACCGTGCATCAGGAGTCTGACGTGCGTCCGGAATCTGTCATCCGCGAACCAACTCATGCGGCCGCCTTTCTTGGACTGCGTGGGCTCAGACGAGTGCTGAACCCGCTGACCCTGGAATCGTCTGTGGACGCATAGCTCGTGCTGCCGGTGATCGCCGGTCGCCAGACAACGTTTCAGTAAGCGGCGTGCCAGCGGCGGGAATCCGGTCGCGTCATAACGATGGCTGCCCGGTTGACGCGACATCCCCGTATCGTGGGAATTCCCGAGAGACTCGCTGACCGCTGACGACCGTTTTGACGGCCTGATCAGCCCGCATCTCGAAACTGCTTGCGCCACTTCTCAGGCATGACCTGCATGTCAGATTCGTCCCTGTAGTGCTGACGAAGTTGCTCCAGATCCTTCGTCAGCGTCCTGATCACGTCGGCGTAGTCCGGGTTGCTGTATTCGTTCTGCAGTTCGTCCGGGTCTTTTTCCAGGTCGTAGAATTCCCATTCGTCAAACTGGTAGAAACGAATCAGTTTATACCGTTCGGTGCGGATTCCGTTGTGTGCGGCCACCATGTGGACGCTGGGATATTCGTAGTAGTGATAATAGATCGACTTGCGCCAATCCGACGGTGACTGGCCTTTGAGAATTGGTACCAGTGATCGGCCCTGCATGTCCGCGGGAATGGGTGCACCGGCAACATCCAGAAACGTCTCTGCGTAGTCCAGATTCTGAACGAGCTTCGAGTTGACAGTGCCTGGTTTGGTGACGCCCGGCCACTTCACAATCAACGGCATCTTCAAGGATTCTTCGTACATCCAGCGTTTGTCAAACCAACCGTGATCGCCGAGATAGAAACCCTGATCCGACGAGTAGATTACGATGGTATTGTCTTCAAGTCCGTTCTCTTTCAGAAAACTGACCAGGCGTCCGACGCTTTCATCAACGCCTTTGATGCATCTCAGATAGTTGCGGATGTAGCGGTGATACTTCCAGCGAACCAGTTCTTTGCCCGTCAGTTTCAGCTTTCGAAGTTCGTTGTTCTTGGGTTCATACGCGGCATCCCAGGCCGCCAGCTGTTCCGGCGTCATTTTCTCTTTGTTCCGAATGCCGGACCGGTCCATCGATTTTCCGGTGGGATTCCAGTTGGCTAATTCCGGTCCAAAGCAGTCCGTCACCAGATTCAGATGTCCATCGATGCCCATTTCGTGAAACCGGGCGGGACTGGCGTTGTCTGCGTAGTCGTCGAACAGCGTTCCTGGTTCAGGAATTTCAACGTCGTCGTACAGATTCAGATGTCGC